>ENA-ORSJ01000002-ORSJ01000002.1-human-gut-metagenome-genome-assembly--contig:-NODE-2-length-275713-cov-10.659858_pt1 | contig 275713 bp, 233 predicted proteins | sample MGYA00242191_ERZ509158 | MGnify/ENA primary metagenome ERZ509158 (study PRJEB26280, sample SAMEA2338623) | human gut metagenome | biome: human gut; feature: human-associated habitat; material: faeces...
ATTTTTTTTGCAGACACAAAAAAGGCCATCTCAAACTTCTATTTGAGACAGCCTCGTCCCACCGGAGATAATCCGGCATTGCCGATCACTTATAATGATAAGGGTAAGGGGTATGTTCTGGGAAGTGTTAGAATTGAACTACCTACAGATCAGAAGTTTCTTTATCGAATCCAAACTCACTACGGATCTATGGATCGATTGATTAACGATTTAATCAAGCCTACTCTGGGTAAGGTTATCCTAGCTTGTGGTCCGCTTATGACATCGTTAGAGTCAGTATCCGAGAAACGAACAGACTTGATCGCTTACGCAACGGATCAGTTGAATTATGGCGTATATAAGACAATGGTGAAGGAAGAGGAGACTACCGACCAATTAACGAACGAGATCAAAATCATCCGGATAGCTAGTCTTATTACTGATTCTGTTTCTCCGAACGGTTATAAGAGACAAGAAGAGTCACCATTTGCTTATTATGGACTGAAGGTTTCCCAGCTTTCTATCTCTGATATGGAATATGAGCAAGCTACGATAGATCAGATCAATAAACAGAGAGAGGCTGATATGTCTTAACATAATAGGACCTTTATGCAGAAATGTATAAAGCAAAGGCTTTTAATTGCTGGAAAATCCTTATTAATTGCTGTATATAAGGACAATCAGCAGCCAAGCACTGAATATAAAAATAACAATCGTATTATAAATATTAAAAACCAAAGCCAATGAAGTATTTATTTAATGTAGGTGATAAAGTGGATAACTTTACACTTTTAGAACATATTAGAATTGAAACTGCCGCAGGGAATAAAGAGTGGAGATGGAAATGTATTGATGAGACAGGAATGTTTTATTATATGCGTCCTAGAGCGCTTCATCTAAAAGCTCAAAAAGCTCAAAAGGCAATAGATCGGATTGTAAATAGCGATTATTATGAACAAATGGGACTTAATCAGATGGGGTTACGTAAGAAGGTATTTAGTGAATATATCTCCAATGCGGCCAGAAGAGGAATTCCTATGAATTTGAAATTTGAAGAATTTAATCACTTAATAAACCAAGATTGTTATTATTGTGGATCTCATCCATACGTGCATAAAAGTCTGATACCAAGAGCTAATAAGGCAGAACCTATGCTAAAGCATAATGGGGTTGATAGACTTGATTCTAGTATTGGATATGAGAAATTCAATTGTGTTCCATGTTGTTTTAAGTGCAATAGAGCAAAAGATACTATGAGTTCTGAAGAATTTATAGATCATATTGAAAGAATACATAATCATATATTCAGTGAAGGTTCAACGACTATCCCGAAAGGGAGTACACTTGAAATGTATGCAGGTGGAAAAGGAGCCTCTCCTCATTTGATAGAATAGGAGAATGATATAGTCTAATCTATATGGTAACATATAGCAGCCGAATGGCGCAGCAAGCGTTATGAACTTGTTGGAATATGAATGATAGTTACAGCAAAGTCAAAAGCTTTAGAGGCCGCTCAATTAAGAATCCAAGCCGAGGAAGAAGGTAAGAGAGACGCTGAGAAAGCAAAATGGAAACAAGAGGAGATCAAGGCTGTAGAGGTTACTAAGGCTCAACAAGCTTACGAGGTCGCTCAGTTACAAGCTAAGGAGGCTGCGGAGAAGGCGAAAAAGATTATTGAAGAGGGTAAAGCTGAGGCAGAAGCAAACAGATTGAAAGTTCAAGCTGGTCTTACCCCACAAGAAAAGGCTGAGTGGGATTACAAGACAACGGTAGGTGTCGCTGAGGCTTTATCTAAATCAAATGTTCGTTGGGTTCCAGAGATCATGATGGGTAATACTGGAGGAGGTAACTCTATGGATGCGGTTGGACTGAAGATGATGCTTGACATCGCCAATCAAATGAAGAAATAGAAGAATATAAATCTTTTTATAAACTGAATAAAACGGAAATATTATGGGACTTGATTGTGAATGGTGGCAATTATTATTGCTGATTGTTGGAGCTTTAGGAATGGGAGCTTTCTTAACTGGAGCTAATAGTGATAGTGGCGATGATTTAGGTGCGACATAGTGTTTCTTAGAGGGAATAGTTTAATGGTAGAACAACAGACTTTCATGCTGGATATACCGGTTCGAATCCGGTTTCCCTTTCATAATTGGATGTGTAACATTTCTTTTTTCATTGTTTTCCTACCGGTTCGTGAGAATAGGTGAGTAAATAAGGTTCATACTTTTAAGAGAGGTATCATTGTTTTTCCTCTCTTTGCTTGAAAGCTTAATTGGAGATGGATACAAGAAAGGATATTATTTCTTTGACAATGACTACAACCCAATATATGCATTGTAGTAAACCCACATCAAAACTCCAATTATTAGATTTAGGTTTTGGCATACTATAAAAGTATGAAAAATTATCAAACCACAATGAGCCTGTGAAGGTGTAAGTGGTAAAATGACTGGATGGCGAAATTGGTATACGCTTCAAGAAAACTAAGGGACTTTTAATCCCGTACTGAAAGTGTTAACGTAAAGACGAATTTAGTAAGTGCAAAGCTCTTGAGATGTGGTGCGTAACACAATAGAGGTTCGAGTCCTTTTCCAGTTACTATTTTAAAAAGAGGATAGCTTGTAACTACCCTCTTAAGTTCATCGTTTATTAGGATCGCTAACTAATAAACGAAGCGCATTAAATGCGATCAAGTTAAAGAGTTATTAAGCGGGTATGGGCATTAGAAATCTAATGACTTCTATAACGATCATAACAATGCAGTACATACATTGTAGGATGTCCACGTTCGAGACCTGCTTTTCGTCATCTTTGTTTGACATATTACAAAGATACGAAAATCCACAATGAATCCGTGAGGATGTAAGTGGAATCGTTCCCTTAGCTCAGTTGGTTAGAGCAAGACACTCATAATGTCAAGGTCATCGGTTCAAATCCGTTAGGGAACACTATACGGTAGTTTCGAAGTCTTAAATAAATCAATTAACTAATTTATTAACAAATTATTCATTATCCGTCCTCCGAAAAATCATGAGACTGACGATGAACTGGTTCGACTCCAGTACTACCACTTTATTAAAAATAGGTAAGAAATATTGATATGAAACAAACAGTAGAAAAAGCGGCCGTAGAGTATGTTAAATCAACAAGCACATGTTATGTTGAATCATTTATAGCTGGTGCCGAATGGAGATCTAAAATCATGAGACAAGAAGTCATTGAGGCTCACTGGAAATGTTGTCCTAATCTCTCAAAAGACAATGACCTGATGTGCAATCATTCATTAGACTGCAATCAGAAATGCGAGTACATGAAGTCTTTTATTAAATTATTAGAGGAATACACTTAACAAAATAAGCACTAGCTAAATTTGTTAGATTCAAGCAAGGGCTACGTTCTTTTAAATATATAGGCTAAATCCATGTAAATTAATGGTTTGCGTCTACAAATATAGTGAAGTGTTTAATTTGTGTGCTCCTTTTCCATCGGTAGAACCAAGTATTAATCGTATATTTGCATTAAAATAAGAAAAATGAAATATAAACTACATAGTGATGCTTTTCCCCATTATATTAAGTATATGGGATCAAAGACTAAAATTTTGCCATTCGTTATACAAGGAATTGAAAGTGTTTATCAAGGAGGAGCAATATGTGATCTATTTGCAGGTTCATGTTCGCTTTCGGGTGCATTAGGAAGTCAGCTTCCTATTATATCAAATGATATTCAGTATTATTCTTCTGTTATAGCAAAGGCTTATCTTACAGATTGGAATCATCAAGATGTTTTGTTAGAAGATATTCTGTTAAAAGCCAAAGAATATCATCAAAAACATTACCAAACATTAGTTTTGGATTATTTGTATGCATCTGATATGACATTAGAAGATTTTAATAATCTTGAAACAAGAAGTCAACAACTAATTAATTCCCAGTTTAATAACGATTGGCATCTATTTACAAAATACTATTCAGGAACATGGTGGAGTGTTGAACAATGTACTTGGATAGACTCTTTACGAATGGCTATTGAAAATTATCGTAATTCGTCTGTATATAATACCCTTTTAAGTTGTCTTATGTATGCTGCTGCTTATAATAGTCAAGGAACAGGACATTATGCTCAGTATCGAGATGCAAAGACGGAATCTGCAATGGCTGATATCAAAATATATAGGTCAAAAAGTATTCTGGAATATTTTGTACGAAAAGTAGAAGATGTATTCGGAAAGTTAAGGACTGAACCTAATCATCTTAATCATAAAATAATTGTGGAAGATTATATAAGTTGTTTGAACAATTTAGAAGAGAGAACGACTGTATATGCTGATCCTCCATATTGTTTTGTACATTATAGTCGTTTTTACCATATTTTAGAAACTATGGTTCTTTATGATTATCCTGAAATCCAAACAAAAAATGGAATGTATGTTAAAGGAAGGTATCGAGTTGATCGACACCAATCTCCATTTTGTATCCGAACTCAAGTTCAAAAGGCTTTTGATGATATGTTTTCTGTAGTGAAGCGAAAAAACAATTCGTTGGTTCTTAGCTATAGTGATACAGGAATGATATCTGTTTATGATTTGGAACAAACTGCATTGAAATATTTCTCAAGATCGCAAATTAAACTTTGGGCTATGGATTATAGTCATATGACTATGGGTCGAAAGAATGATCGAAAAAGAGATGTGCAAGAAATGCTTTTACTGGTCAAGAATAATAAATAACATAAAATACCTTATCCCTGTTATATCACTTAAAATCAGGAATAAGGTATTTAGGATTTATGAATTTTCATCATATAATTTATCAGATATACCAAATACTAAAATAGGACAACCTCCCCCGCCACCACCTTCAATGCGCGGGATTAATTTGTCCATATGGGTGGTAGAAGCTCCGTAGGATTCTCCTTTTCCTAATTTATTAAAAATATCTTGTAATTTTGAGCAGCGTGTAATAATAATTGCAACACTTATAGCTCCTCTTTCATGTAAGAGCCTGTAATTGTTCAAATCTCTATCGTAAAAAGGATCTTTGTTATTCCACTCAATGTCAAGAGCTATACGATTTTTGTAACAGTCTATTTTGTGTGTTGGAGTGTCATGTTTCTCTCCATCAATAATTAGCTGGGTTTCAAACATTTTTTCAGTCCATCCCTTTTCATATAAATAGGAATCAAGTGCTCCTGAAATAGGACTTTTTCGACCACCCGGAGTTATTATTGCACTTTTTCTTAAAGTAAAAGCATTTAACATTTCTATAACTTCATTGTATTCTACTGTGAAGTCAATATTCAGAATTGCAATGGCATGTCTATATTCGTGTACCTCATATCTATCAATGATTTCATGAGGAAGATTTTCTGTACTCATAATGGTTATTTTGATATCAATTTTCTACAAAGAAAATAAATAAAATTCTTTATACAAAATCAAATATGAATTAAAAAGAACTGAATCATGAATAAAACAAAATGTATCACTTTCCACCCGGTAGTGCGGGAAGCATTGCCGAATCATATTAAGGCTAAAATGAAAGCAGCTAGAGATAAAGCCAGATTAGAAGCATATCATAAGCAATGTCCTTGTTGGAACAGTCACAACGATAGTTGCTATGATGATAATAGTTCTTGTGATAGAGATTGTGAGTATATGAAAAGTTTCAATCACGAAAAATATTAATTTAAAAAGGAATAATATGGAAAGAGAAGATATTGAAAGGGCGGCAAAGCAATCCCCGTGGGTAAGCGTGAAGGAAAGATTACCTAAAGAAAATAAGATGGTTCTTTGCAGGATGGTATCAAATGGGGCAATAGTTAGTGGTTATATAGTTGTTGAAGCCGGGGAACCTCCACGTGTCGCAACATCCGGGAATTTTGAGTTTGAAGATTACGGAGATTATGAATGTGATATGTGGATGCCTATACCAATAGTATTAACTGAGCCTACCATGAAGGCTCATAATTAAAACAAAGCAGTGGTAATTAAATACTAAGAAAAGTGAAATATGATAATTGGAATTGATTTTGACGGAACATGCGTCAAGCATGCATTCCCTAGAATAGGAGATGATATTGGAGCTATTCCGATATTGAAAGAACTAGTGGATAATGGTCATAAGCTTATCCTTTTTACGATGAGAAGTGATATAGATGATCCTAAATCCTATCTTTATCAGAAGGAGATAAATACCTAACGGATGCGGTAAATTGGTTCAAGAAAAACGGTATACCTCTTTATGGTATTAACGAGAACCCAGACCAATCATCTTGGACAACATCCCCAAAGCCGTATTGCCATATGTATATTGATGATGCTGCGCTAGGATGTCCTCTTATTCAGGAACCAAACCAAAGACCTTATGTTGATTGGTATACTGTTTGGAAATGGCTAAAGGAAGATAAAATCATATAATACAGACAATGAATCATTTTTATAGAATATCGGCGTTGATTCTGGGTTTTCTCTTGGTTTTGATCGCTGTTAAATGTGAGCTTGATCCAGCTGGTGCGTTTTTTATTGGACTGAGCGGGGTCGCTATGATGTTTTGTGGTTTAACTAAACATATAGACATATGAAATATATATTGCTAGCCTTGTTTGTTGCGCTTGTTTGCTCTTGTGACAACTATATTCCATGCGTTAAAGAACATAATGGTGATACCAAGGCTTTAAGTAAAAAGGATTCCATCAATAACAATGGAAATTCCTCTATCATCATCAATATCGATTCTACCAGTCATGATTTCAATTACATAATCAATATACCCACGAAATAGGATGGAAGATTATAGAGAGATCATTCTTGACAGGAGAACAAAGATTATCAAGGATGACAATCATATCTTTATCGTATATAAGATGATGAGAAAGATTCCTTATCGTAGTTGTATAGGAACCATGAGGTATCGTTGGGTCGAAGTCTCTAGGGTTTACTCGGATACGGTAATGGAAAAATATGATATGTATCGAAGGTTTGATCCTAATACTACTTATGGAGATGTTCTGGTTGGGATCTTAAATGAAAGGGTCTCTAAAAATATGCGAGAAAGAAGATTATTGACGAAGGGGGATAATTTACTGAACCCAAAGCTATGGTAACAACCTATATTTGAATATAAACAAAAATTAAAACAAATGAGTAAAGAAGTAAGTTCCGGAGGAATCTCTTTTTTCGGATTATTAGCGATCGTTTTTATTACATTGAAACTTACGAACGTTATCGCTTGGTCTTGGTGGTGGGTTTTACTCCCGTTGTGGGGGCCCGTAGCTTTCATGCTGTCACTGGGGGTTCTTGTATTGATTGGGCTAGGGATATTAAAGTTGGTGAGAAAATGAAAGTAGTATTCTCATGCTTTATGGGTTCTAAGGATAATCATGGCCCTGCTTATACGGTGAGAAAACAAGCGAACAAGCTTTTCGCCGTATATCATGGAAGCCATCCCATTTATAAGGATATCGTTAATCTTCCAGTTGCGGTAAACATTGTCATGAGCAAACTTAATATTTGGGAGAGGATATAAAATTCAATGAGGTCTTGATAAAATAGGGGGAGATAGTGCTCCCCCTAAAAACTGCTCGCAGAGCTATATATAATATCGATGTTTTCTTGTTTATAAGGTACAAACTCAATCAATCCAATACTAGTATTGTGCTATTAGAGTATCTCACCCAACTAATCAATGATCGTATATAGCTTTTTGAAGTAATATACGATGTTGATTATATCCTTGATACTCTTTCTAAGAATAGCACATGATTTACTGAATATCATGTTCTCTACAAAAGTAGTGATTTTATCAAGATCTCTTGATTTTATGTGAATAAAAAGGGAGAAGCTAGCACCTCTTCCTAAATCTAATAAATAATCAGTGTATAAGAATGCTCCTACCTTTTTATAGGCTTCTTTTCCTCAAGGATACTAATCGATCAATAAGATCAATCTAACTATATAATAGAATATAGCTACTGTATCCTTCACTAAAGAGGAAAGACGTTGATTTTTCTTCATTAGACACTGTAAAGATAAGCGTCTTTCCTTTATTTCTTAATAAAAATAAAATATAATGTTAAACGACAAATTCTTTCTGGACGTAGCCTCCAGATTAGCCGATGAGAGCCATTGTATCTCTCTTCATGTAGGGGCTGTGATCGTAAAAGACAAAAGGATCATTTCGATGGGATATAATGGTACGCCTACCGGAGCACCTAATTGTAATGAGTTGTATGAATCTGGTGAGTTTACAAAAGATCAACATCACCAGTGGTCATTATCCAATGAGATCCACGCTGAGATGAACGCATTGATGTACGCTGCCAAGCAAGGTATTTCGGTTGACGGGTGTACGATGTATGTTACCCATCAACCCTGTGATGAGTGTATAAAGAATATTTATCAAGCTGGGATCAAGAGAGTGGTTTATATGCACCCGTATAAATATTCTTCCTCAAATAATGTGATATTGGGATTGGGTATTTCTGTAGAGATATTCATCGAAGATACAGGAATCGATCCTCGAATGCTGGATTTGAAAAATAAGCTATATGAGTTACAGATAGCTTATGACGCAAATATGAGGTGTGGTAGAGGAATTGTATGTCAGAGAATAGCGTTGCAAATAGACAAGATATTAGATGAGTTTAAAAATTACAAAGATGGAACACAAGGATTATCAGAAAATTAATACGATTTACAAGAGAGATTTTGAGACCAATAGATTGATATTGGGTGATTGGAGTTTACCGGAGTTCGAGTACTTGAAGGGCTGCAAGTTTAGGGCTGAGGAAAAGATCGATGGGACAAATATCCAGATCCGATTCAATGGCGTACGTGTTGAGTTTGGAGGAAGAACCGATAAAGCCAACATTCCTCCTCATCTATTGATAAAACTAGAGGAGTTGTTTACTGTCGATAAGATGAGAAAAGTTTTTCCTCCTGAGAATGAGGATGATTTTGATACGCCTTATGCGGATGTCATTCTTTATGGAGAAGGGTACGGAATGAAGATTCAGAAAGGTGGAGGTCGCTATATCAAGGATGGGGTAAGCTTCATTTTGTTCGATGTCAAGATTGATAAATGGTGGTTAAGGAGACCTGATGTAGAGAAGATAGCTGGCGATCTGGCAATCAAGGTAGTTCCAGTGATCGGCTATATGACATTCGAGGAAGCGATTGAGTATGTTAGTAATGGCTACAAGTCATTGATCGCTGAAGATACTACATATGATGCTGAAGGATTAGTCTTGAAAACTGATTTAGGATTGCTTGATAGGAGTGGTCAAAGGATTATTGCGAAGATTAAAGCTAGGGATTTTTTGGTGGGCAAGAAATTGAAATATGATTGAGCGATCTATCCCTTTAAGGCAAGTGTTCTTAAACCCAGAAGGGAGAATCACAAAAAAAGAACTAATCGATTTCATATTAAAGGAAACCGAAGGATTCTCAGATGATGACTTGGTTAGCTCCATTCATATGAGATTCTTGATGATAGGAAAGGCTATCGTGCGTGAAATACCCTCCGAACAAGACCTTTAGGACATTGATATTGTGAAGTAAACTTATCTATGCGTGCTTCTACGAGATTGAAAATTTCATCATGCTCACAGCCATGATAAATATAATTTCGCCCTATGGTGAACTCGCATTTAGGTTTTCTACCGCATACTGGGCATGGAATATCAAACGCTAGCGCTACCCGTTCCCTGTATATGTTTATATCATCCATAATTGTATCTTGTTTGATTTGCGGTGGCCAAGATGCTAATAAATAAAATTAAAATAAAAGAAAAAATGAGAAGATTCAAAGAGATCAAGGAGTTATTAAGTAAGGTATATTTTGATAACGAGGAAGCTGAGTGCGTAATAACGTTTCTGGAGAATATCGGTTTCAATAATAGCTTAGGTATTGTTATCAACCAAGACGATTATGAAACATATTTACAAGAGGAGCATGGAGAAGTGGTTGAGATGGGGTTAATGACAGCCATTGACTTCTTCCAAGAGTGTACTGGACGTGAGATTGACGATCGATACTCGTTGGGTACCGTACTTGTCATGGCTATCGATGATTATGTTTCTCAACTCAAGGAATTGAAAGAGCAACAATATAGAAGTAATGAGCAAGCTCGACAGGATCGAGACATAGAAAGACAACACAAGGAAATCTTGCTAGGGTTCGCATTTATGGCTTATTCCTCAGAGGATTCACTTAGGGACGTATTCGAAGATCTCAAGAGAAAGGACGAGAAAGATGCGTTGAAAGTCTTGGAGGTTATGAACAGTATCGTGAAGTGAAGTAATATATAATAAGGAGAGAGCGTATGATGATATACGCTCTCTTTTTTGTTTAGGCCAAGCTACAACCCCTATTATTGCGATTATATCATTATATTTGCGACATGAAAGAAAACGACAAAAACGATATAATGTTTGACAATAGTTTGACAACAATTATCTTATTGTAATGTAAATCATTGAGAATCAATAGTATGAAAGAAAACGAGATGGTGTTCGGCATTCGTGCCGTGATTGAGGCTATACAGGCTGATAAGGAGGTAGATAAGATCCTTGTGAAAAGGGATTTACAAGGGGATCTATCCAAAGAGTTATTTGAGGTACTGAGAGGCCGTGAGATACCGGTACAACGTGTTCCGGCTGAACGCTTGGATCGTTTGACTCGAAAGAATCATCAGGGGGTGATCGCTTTTATGTCGGCGGTTACCTACCAGAGCTTGGAAGATATCATTCCTTTTGTGTATGAGCAAGGAAAAGATCCTTTCATCGTATTGCTGGATGGGGTTACGGACGTGCGTAATTTCGGCGCTATTGCCCGTACCTGCGAGTGTGCGGGAGTCGATACGATCGTGATTCCGGCAAAAGGAAGCGTTTCGGTAAACGCCGACGCGATCAAGACCTCTGCCGGTGCCTTGCATGTATTGCCGGTTTGTAAGGAGAAGAGTATCAACCAAGCGATCCGTTTCTTGCAGCAAAGCGGGGTGAAGGTATTTGCCGCCAGCGAGAAAGCGGCGGAGAATTATACGGCGGTGAAGTATGAAGGACCGGTAGCGATCGTGATGGGAGCGGAGGATACGGGTGTGTCTCCGGAGAACTTGCGCATCTGCGATAATATGGTAAAGATTCCGCAATTCGGAACGATCGGCTCCTTGAATGTATCTGTAGCCACTTCCATTCTGGTGTACGAGGTGGTTCGCCAACGTATGAACGAGCAACAATAATAATATGTATATAAACTAAAGAAGAAAATGAAGAAAGTTATCGCTACAAAAAACGCTCCCGCCGCTATCGGTCCGTATAGCCAAGCGGTGCAAGTAGGTAATATGCTGTTCGCTTCCGGACAACTGGGTATCGATCCTGCTACGGGACTTTTCGTTGAGGGATCCGTAAAGGAACAAACCGCCCAAGCGTTCAAGAATGTTCACGCTATCTTGGCAGAGGCAGGTTATAGCATCAATGATGTCGTAAAAACAACCGTATTTTTAGCGGATATGGGCGACTTCGCCGTTATGAACGAGGTATACGCCTCTCAGTTCGAAGGTGCGTTTCCCGCACGTTCGGCGGTAGCCGTTAAGACACTGCCGAAGAATGGTTTGGTAGAGATCGAGGTGATCGCCGTGAAAGAATAATCATAAGGAATAACGAGAGTAGTCTCATCGCTTGTCGAGACTACTCTCGTTATCCATCAAGACTACTCCCGTGATACGATGCGACTACTCTCGTAATTCATCGATACAGCTAATCTCAAAAGCCTATTATCTTCTTTTTCTGGGAGCGGGATTCATGTCACCCCTCTGTCCGAATAATTTCTCAATCAAATCCTTTCGTCCCATCTTTTGCAATACTTGCATGATCTGACGGCGTGACTCGGGTTTATACCAGAAGAAGAACTGGCGTTGTGCCAACTTTTGTTCTTTTGAGCGGGCCGTATATACTTTCTCCAACGTATAAGGATGATATCCGGTATAATACATCTCCGTAGCCAATGTCATCGGCGTAGGCGTGAAGTCTTGTACTTGCTCCAACTGGAAATGCAAGCTCTTGGTGATCACCGCCAGCTCCGCCATATCCGCCTCGGTACATCCCGGATGGCTGGAAATGAAATAGGGGATGAGTTGCTGGTTCAACCCGTATTGCCGGTTTACCTTATCGAATATCTTCTTGAACTGTCCGAATTGCGAGAAAGACGGTTTACGCATTTGTTTCAACACCTCGTCTTGCGTATGCTCCGGGGCCACTTTCAAACGGCCGGATACGTGGCGGGCGATTAATTCCTCGGTATAGGTTTGAGCTGCCTTGTTTAAAGACTCATCCGCATAACGGTGCAATAACAGGTCATAGCGTACACCGCTTCCGATAAACGACTTCTTGATCTCGGGAAGTCTATCTACCGCTTTGTAGATATCCAGTAGCGGCGTATGGTCCGCGTTCAAGTTCTTGCAAACGACGGGGGAGATACAAGACGGTTTCTTGCATTTGGCGCAAATTCGCTCATCTTTCCCCTTCATACGGTACATATTGGCGGAAGGGCCTCCCAAATCGCTTAGATATCCTTTGAAATCGGGCATTTCGGTAATCGCTTTCACTTCCTTCAAGATCGATTCCTTGCTTCGGGAGGCGATGAACTTCCCTTGATGCGCCGATATGGTACAGAACGCGCATCCTCCGAAACAACCCCGGTGGATATTCACCGAGAACTTGATCATCTCGAAAGCCGGTATCACTTTCCCTTTGTATTTGGGATGCGGCAAGCGGGTATAGGGAAGGTCGTAGGAAGCATCTATCTCCGCTTCCGTCATTGGAGGGAAGGGAGGATTCACTACGATCACCTGTTTTCCTACCTTTTGCAAGATACGTGAGGCATTGTATTTGTTGGATTCCTCTTCTATATACCGGAAATTCTTCGCTTGTTTCAATTTATCTTTTAGGCATTCCTCATGTGAGAAGAGCACGATATCGTCGTCTTTCGCATCCTCTTTGTCTGCCAGATAAACCGTTTGGCGGATGTTCTTGATCTCGTTGAAAGGAATGCCGGACTTTAGGCGGCGCACCAATTCCTTGATCGGCTTCTCGCCCATGCCGTAAATCAATAAATCGGCCGGGCTACTGGCAAGGATTCCCGGTAATAGCTTATCTTGCCAATAATCGTAATGCGTAAGCCGGCGTAATGAGGCCTCGATGCTACCCAATACGACGGGGACATCCGGATACAATTCTTTCAGTATTTTAGTATAGACGATGCTCGGATAGTCCGGACGCATTCCCGGACGTTGGTCCGGCGTATAGGCGTCGTCGCTGCGTAATCGCTTATTGGCAGTATAATGGTTGATCATTGAATCCATGGCACCGGCGGATACACCGAAGAAAAGCCGGGGAACGCCGAGCTTCTTGAAATCCCGGTAATCTCCCCGCCAATCCGGTTGCGGTACGATCGCTACCCGTAATCCTTCCGCTTCCAATACACGACCGATCACGGCCGCCCCGAAAGAGGGGTGATCCACATAGGCGTCTCCCGAGAAAAGGATCACGTCGAGGTAATCCCATCCCCGTGCCTCGACTTCTTTCTTCGTCGTGGGCAACCAATTGTCTAGTTTAAATGTTTTCATAATACAAAGGTACGTGATAATCTTGGAATAATCATAGAGACGCTATTCATAACTTTTATTTATGGGGGATTCGTTTTTATGATTAGGACAAGAGTTCTCAATCTCGTATCTTTGTGTCGAAAAGAAAAATAAACATTTAAAAACAAGGTTTCTTATGAAAACACTCACAGACGAGAAGCTGACGATTGTCGGCGCAGCAGGTATGATCGGTTCTAATATGGCACAGACCGCTATTATGATGGGACTAACTTCTAACATTTGTTTGTACGACCCTTACGCACCGGGTTTGGAGGGAGTCGCCGAGGAATTATTCCATTGTGGTTTCGAGGGTGTAAACATCACTTTTACCTCAGACATCAAGGAGGCTTTGACGGGCGCTAAATATATCGTTAACTCCGGTGGTGCCGCAAGAAAGGCAGGTATGACCCGTGAGGATCTCCTAAAAGGAAACGCCGCTATCGCCGAGGAGTTCGGCAAGAACGTAAAGGCTTATTGCCCGGACGTAAAGCATATCGTGGTTATTTTTAACCCGGCGGATATTACCGGTTTGATTACCTTATTGTATTCCGGCTTGAAACCTTCTCAGGTTACGACGTTGGCCGCATTGGATTCAACTCGTTTACGCAGTGAGTTGGCAAAACATTTCGGTATCTCTATGGATCAGGTTGAGAATTGTCGTACGTATGGCGGTCATGGCGAGCAAATGGCTGTTTTCGCCTCTACCGCTAAGGTGGATGGCAAGCCTTTGACGGAACTTATCGGTACGGATGCCTTGACGAAAGATCAATGGGCGGAGATACAAACCAAGGTTACGAAGGGTGGCGCTAACATTATCGCTTTGCGGGGCCGTTCTTCCTTCCAAAGCCCGTCATATGTATCTATCGAGATGATCGCAGCTGCGATGGGTGGTAAACCGTTCCGTTGGCCGGCTGGCGCTTATGTATCAAACGGTAAGTTCGATCATATCATGATGGCTTGGGAGACCTCAATTACGAAAGACGGCGTAGCGTTGAAAGAGGTGCACGGTACACCGGAAGAAGAGGCTGCCTTGGAGAAGAGCTACAAGCACCTTTGCGCTTTACGTGACGAGGTGATCGCTATGGGCGTGCTTCCCGCTATTTCCGAATGGCATAAATTGAATCCGAATATCAAATGATCGAATAACAAGTCATTTAGATTTTCACGGATATATGAAATCCCCGCTTAGATGGCTTCGTGCCGGAAAGCGGGGATTCTTGTTTTATTTTATCTTTAGTCCGGGGATCAGGGGCGTGCTATCTACCAGCTCCAACTCTTGCACCATCTGTAATGTTCCTTGTTTGTATTTCTGGAAATGGGGCGTTTGGATATGGCTTTTATAAGCGTCTTGATCTGCGTAAATCTCTAGGATGGTTACTTTATTTGGATGTTCTTTCTCCGATACGGCATACAGTGTAAGAACACCCGGCTCTAGACGCATGGAAGCCTCGATCTCTTCTTCCAGAAAGGCGTTATAACGCTCCAACTGGGCGGGATCGACCGTGATCTTGGATAGGCGGACTAAGTTCTTCTTTGGGGCGGGCTGAGAGGATTCCTTAATGATTTTCAACGCTTTGATAGCGGAAGGGAAGCCGATATAAGGAAGACATTGTATAACCGCCGCCGTTAAGGTCTCCTTGCTATTGCCGGCCAGTAAGTTCCCTTCGAGATGCGAGTGTAGTTGGCTTTCGGCTTCAAGGGTCGTTAGTATGCAATAAGCCAGTAACTCCCGGGTTTTCAGGTCTAGCCCGTTGCGAGTATAGATATCTCCGAAGCAGAATTCGGTGAGGAATCGCTCTACTTCCGGACCCATATTTCCCGGGACGTTCCTCATGGCCTCTTTGATTCCCTCGCCGTAAAGCCGGCTTTGTATGGCTTGTCCTTTCTCGTGGCGATCTTCTTCCGTAACGGTAGCTTGTCTCTCCAGAGGCAAAGCGATGCCTTGTTGCTTAAAGACTTCGTTGATGGTATTTAAGGCATTCAATGTCTTCGGGAAACCGATAAACGGAGCGCATAGGTATATCGCCTCCCGTAGCTCGATGGGAGTGACGCCTACGTTTAGCGCCGCTTTGGCGTGGGCGTTCAGTTGGGGCAAGGTTTGCATCGTGGCTAATACGGTGCAAGTGATAAGCTCCCGGGTCTTTTTATCAAGATCTCCTGTGCGGAATACCTCCCCGAAGATGAATTTCTGGAGAATGTCCATCATTTCCGGATCTGTTCCTTGTCCGGTCAATGCCTCGCCTCCGAATAGCTCGGTGTAATTCTTTTTACAGCGTTCGATTCTGTCCATATTTTGTTCTGTTTTAGAAGTTGGGATATCTTGTGCGAAGGCTGGTATGAAGCCTAGCAGGAAGAGTGCGATTGCTTTTGTTTTCATAAGGATATCATTATTGTTTAACATTACAAAGATATTCGGATTTATCTCAGGCGCATGTATACATATTACGGATCTTTGTATCAAAATTACCGTTCGTAAACGGAGCTGATCCGGATGACAGCCGGGGTTGGGCAAACGAATAAAGCGCCTGCGATTCCCTCGCGGGAGACACAGGCGCTTTCGTTCAAATAAATATTCTTATAAAGTACGATCCGGATATAAGGCTTTCCACCATTCCGGCTCGTCTTTCAGCCATTTGGCGAACCATGCGTAGATGGTATTTTGCCAGCCTATACGCTTCTGATAACCTACGATACCATGATTCTCGCCATCCACCTGCACGAATTCCACGGTCTTTCCTAGGATCTTCAAGGCGGCGAACATCTGGATACTTTCCCCGATGGGTACGTTCGTATCGGCGTTGCCGTGAAGCAATAGGAGCGGGGTATTGATCTTATCGGCGTTGAACAACGGGCTTTGCTTGGTAAAGAACTCCGGGGCGTTCCAAGGATAAGTCCCGGCGTTCGCTACGGAGCAATAGCCATATCCCCAATAACCTTCTCCCCAATAGCTACTCAACGCGCTGATACCGGCATGGCTGATAGCGGCGGCGAAAATGTCCGTACGGGTTTGTAGGTATTGTGTCATGAATCCGCCGTAGCTGGCACCGATGCAACCGATTTTCTTCTCGTTCACGAACGAATGCTCCTTACAGAACAGCTTGGTACCTTGGATGATCTCATCGGCGGTCTTCAGGCCCCATGCGTTCACATGGCGGGCGGCGAATTCCTGTCCGAAGCCCGTTGTTCCACTCGGATTCAAGGTGTAGACCACGTATCCGAGAGCGGCGTACATATGCATGGAATAACGCATCTCCAGCGCACGGTTCGTCGGGGAAGTACCGCCATAGTAATAAACGATCATCGGATATTTCTTATTCGGATCGAAATGAGGCGGTAGGTAATAACGACCTTGGATCGTCGTACCGTCATCCGACTTGAAGTTCCAGTCGTGTACCTCGCCTAAGGCGATATCTTTTAATTTATCTTGCGAGAGATCATACACCAAGCGGTTCTTTCCACCTTTCAGGTCGTAAGCGTAAAGGCGGTTGGCGTTGGACGCGCTCTGTCCGTAATAGAAGAGAACCGGAGCGTTGTCGGCCAACGCATACGACATGATAATATCCTCGGAGGCGGCTACTTGCTTGATCTTCCCGTTTGCTGGGTCGCACGTATAGATCCGTTGATAATCCTCATCCTCGCAGAGGATATAGATTTGCCCGTTGAAGCGGTTCCATACGGCATCGATCACGTTCGGATTGAAGTCCTTGGTGAGAGGGGAGGCTTTACGGCTTGCCAGATCGTATAGGAATAACTGCCCGTCGTACGAGTTGGAGATCTGTCCTTGCTTGATATTTCGTCCGATCCCGTCGAAAGCGTCGCCTGCCCCAGCTACCAATAACTGTTTACCGTCGGGCGAGAAGGCGGCTTGGTTTACGTACGGGGCTTTCTCCCAGATCGTATCGATCGCCATGGTCTGCAAATCCAATTTATAAAGGGAGTTGCGGGAGTGCGGCAAGGAGGTGTACACCCGGTCGCTGGTGCTGAACAATAGATAGCGGCTATCAGCGCTGATATCATTGATATAAGTGTCCGTATGCCCGAAAGTAAGTTGCTCGTACAAACCTGTTTTTAAGTCATACCGCCAGATAAAGGAGCGGTCACGGAAACCCGGGATACGGTCTGCCGGCTCTAATACACGGATCAAGTCCGTCCCTTCCTTGGGACCTTCCTCTTCTACGGTATAGAGAAGCGTGGACTCATCGGGGGTGAATACGAACCGCCCTTTCGGAAGGTTCGGGACTAATACCGTTTGTTGGTAGGTAGACGGATCTACGGTTACCAACTCCGTACCGTCCAGACCGGTGCGGGTGTAATACAATCGATTGCTTTTAGGCATCCATTTGGCGGTTGTCAAGAAACCTCCGTCTTGCAATAAGACCCGTCCCGTAGCGGCATCCATCAATTGCCCGTACGATTCGCTCTTGCTCTCCGGGAACCGGTTGACGTATTTTACCAAGGCATACTTTCCGTTCGGGGAGACACTTACGCCTTGGAAATCCTTTCCTTCTATGATATTCAGAAGGGTGTAGCGTTTCTCCGGGTTCAAGGAAGCTACGACTTTCGCTTCCGCCTCGCTCTTGAAGGTAGCCTTTAGGCTGGGAGGACAAGTGTCTGTTTCCGCTGTCAGGTATTTAACGACTACTTGATAGCGGCGGGGTTCCATCACCAACTCGGAAGAGGCTCCGACCGGTTTATCATTGACGAATACTTCGAACGCCCCGGGACTCGATATATCGAGCGTGCCTTTTACGTACCGGTCGCTGTTCAAGAAGAAAGAGAATAGATGCAGGGCATATCCTTTTTGCGGGGCAGCGAAGGTGATTGCGCCTGCCGTGTCAGCGTCGAGTACCGTGGCGTTCGCAAGCGTTTGCTCGAACGGTAAGGTCGCTTTTAATAGATTCTTCGCCTCGAAAGGCTTGCCATTTACGTTGAGGCTGTCCGCTAGGATCGGCTTGTTGACCGTGAACGGGCCTGCGTGCTGGAATTGCGTTACTTTCACGTCTTCCATGGCGTAAAGCGAAAGGGCGGAAAGAAGCAATGCCGGAATTAAGTTAGTTTTTCTGTCCATATATAATTAGTTTAGGATAAACGTTTTCCGCAAACGATGTAAAGCTGTTCGGTATCCTCTACGACGAGCGGAAGAAGATAAGGCTCCATCAATGCCGCCACCTCTCGGGCCGGGGGCAAGGGCAGCGATAATCGATCGGCGTGCCGATGGTGGTGCGTATTGATCTTTTCCTTGCTCTCGCTGTGGCAGATAACCAATTTACCGCCGGGCGCGAGCAAGCCGCTCATATGCTCGATCAACCGTTCCGGCCGCATGAAATGCGGGTAAGCGCTATATAGGATAATATAGTCGAATCCTTTCCCCTCGTAGCTCATAGCGTCCTCTTGGAGGAACTCGATGAGCGGATGATCCGGATATTTCATGCGTGCTTTCTCGATCATTTGGCCCGCTATATCGATAGCTACGATTTGGCGGGGTTCGTACGGCAGCAGGTAACTTTCCAATATCCCCGTGCCGCAACCGACATCGAGGATGCGGGCGTTCTGCCGCAGGTTGGTACGATCCAATATCGTCCGGATCTTTCCCGGATCATGTACGCAGACAGCGTCCCAGCGTTCCGCCATCGTATCAAAAAAAGTCTCTATTTGATTCATGATAATTGTCCTTCCCATAGAAAACAATCGCTGAACAGGGATTGTTCCTTGAAATGGGTTGGTTTTTCGAACAAACCGAACACGGACGATCCGGAGCCGGACATGGCGGCATATAAGGCGCCTCCCTCGTATAAGGTATCCTTGATCCGCTCGATCACGGGATGTCTCGGGAATACGCTTCGCTCGAAATCGTTCACCATCCGCTCTTTCCATTCGGATACCGGTAGCCGGATGATCTCTTTCAAGGAGGTCTCGGGCGCGGCGGGTGTTACCATCGAATAGGCTTCGGGGGTGGAGACGGCTACATCCGGTTTTACCAAGCATAGATAATAATCCTTCAAGGACAAGTCCACGGGCTCGAATTGGTTTCCCGTGCCGGTCGCGAATACCGGCGTGTTACGGATAAAGAACGGGCAATCGGCTCCGATGGTGGACGCTATCGCCTCCAACTCATCCGGGTGAATATCCAAACCGCAGAAATCATTGACCAGCTTCAACATAAAAGCGGCATCGGCGGAACCTCCTCCAAGCCCGGCGCCAAAAGGTATCGCTTTCAGCAAATGGACCTCTAGCGGGGGAATCTCGTATCTCGTCTTTAGGGCGTTCAGCGCTTTTATGACGAGGTTCTTCTCTTGGGGAGCGTCTACCGGGATTCCGGTCCCGGTGAAACTGGGCTGATCCGAGGCGACGATCTCGAGGGCATCCTTCACGGGGATCGGATAGAAGATGGTCTCTATATTATGATAACCGTCCGGACGTTTGCTTACCACGTTCAGACCTAGGTTTATCTTGGCATTCGGGAAACAGATCATAGTATTTAATGTTTGTTTTATATGATACGCGAAGATAAGAAGATATCCTTATAAACGTTCTGTTTTATCGGGTGAACTATATATGGCTTTAATAAGGGGCCCACGATGGGCATCACGCATAAAAGAGTAGGTTTGACGTTTTGACATTCTGTAATCTAAACTCCCGGAGAAGCGTTTTTTCCGGGCCAAGGTATGCCTTGCTTCCGAAAATGGCATAGAATAATAGCATCTGGTTGTCTTGTAGTATTTTATGGAAATAGGCCTTTTTATTCTAGCGAGATTAATTCATCGTATCTCATATTTTTAGGTGAAAATAGCCATTTTATACGGGTGTATCGATCAATTCTATAGGATGCGAGGGCTGTTTCTTCCGTATGTATCGCCTAATACATACGGTTGCGTTACCTAATACATACGGTCGTGTTGCCTAATACAGCCTTTTGTGTTACCTAACTCTATTACTTTTGAGTCCAAACAGGGGTATTTAGGCAAGAAAATGAGGGAAAACGTATGTTTTTATCATAGGTCTCTCCCTCTTTTTCTCTATTTGTAAAAAGGTCTTGACATCGTTATTCTGTTATTTCGATCATAATGTCAAGATTATCTCATTTTCGCTTACGGTCTCTATAATCGATACTTATTTATCCTTTATGATTTCATGGAGCATGGCAACCTTTTCTTGCTCGGCCTTTAGTAATCGTTCGTAAAGCTCGACTATTTTATCGATGGGATTGAAAGTTTGATTTTGAATGCTTCCGGCTGCAGTTGCGTTATCTTGCCATGTGCCAGAATAAATATTGATAAGCGCTCCTTCATTAAGCTCCGTGATCGCCTCTATCGGAATGTCCAAAGCTTTAGTTATCTTTTCCAATACTTCAGGTTCCAATTCGTCTTTTTTCTCGTAGCCAGATAAGGTGGCTTGTGATACCCCTATTTTGTCGGCTAGCACTTCTTGTTTGATGCCTCTCCATTCTCTCCAACGTTTTAAGTTGGCTCCATGACTATTTCTTTTGGTAAATGTTGTTTCCATGTCAGTTTTTATTGATCCTGTCACAAAAATAAGTATTAAATCTGAGTTATCTTACTATCATGTCAGATATCCGGGGTAACCGCACCCAATTTTATTCATAGCCAGAGAAACATAAATTCATCGTAATTTGTTAGGTGTCTATCATGATGATCCTGCATTACCGACAATACGTAGTCAGATATATCATTTATCCCTGTCATCTGATAATATTAGTCGTGACATTGATATTTTATCAGGGGGATTGATGGTATATCAGCAGGCGGTAAGCTTATTTTGTCTGCGAATGATAAACACAGAAATCAATGGAAACTCAAAATCAATATCCTCAAAAGGATTATTCCGAGATAATAAGCTTATCCCATCAAGTAATTGGTTTGCCGGTAAGGAAAGCGCAGATGTTATTGAAGAATCTGGATTTATGTACGATCACTTATACGTGGAATGATGTAAGCCAGATTACATTGGAAGTCGTGTTCAAAACCTCCACGCTCACTTGCCTTTTTAATCAAAACGACATTTGTGAAGCTGTATATCTATTCTTAACTGATAATAAGGATCTAATGAAATATATAAGCCACTGCGTTAAGACCTATACATATGATTTCCTTTTGGATGGCTGGACCACGGATAAATGCCACATTTCAATATGCCGTTCCGAAAATCAAGGGTGTTTTTTATTAATATTACCGCTAAAAAAGATTTTATGAATAAGGCATATTGTAGTTGTTTCGCTACTTCTCTTTTTCAAACGAACTTTTTGTGTGTTCCAATGACGATGGTTTTCAGTCATCAAAAAGAAAGACGCTGTAAACTTGGTTTACAGCGCCTTCCATTTATTTAGGGTTATGAGCTTTATTAAGGCTCCGCGATCATCTCTTTAGCGATTATCTCGGCCTCGGCTTTATCGGCGTCCTTTTGGATGTTCGGCAATTCAAGGCCGTAGCCTTTGATCCGGTCCTCACGTTTCAACATCAAGGCGATGAAGAGGGCGAGTACACCGAAGCAGGTGAAGACTGCCATCGGTATCGTATAGTCGTAAGCCGGTTTGCCCGTACCATTGTCGATCTTGCAATACGTATCCAATATCCAGCCGATTAATAAGGGAACCATACTCAGACCGATATTCTGTACCCAGAAAATCAAGGCATAAGCCGTGCCTAATTGCTTCTCCGGGATAATCTTCGGAACAGATGGCCACATCGCCGATGGGACCAAGGAGAAAGCGATACCCAATACGATCATCACGATCGTGGCGAACCACCACTGATTCAAGATCGGAAGCGTGAATAATAAATGCACGCCGATCAACATCAAGGCGCCAAAGATCATGATCGTCGCCCCTTTACCCTTGCGGTCGTATAAGTTACCGAAGAACGGAGTCAGAAGAATCGTGCCGAAAGGTAAGATAGCCGGAATGTTTCCCGCCAACTCCGGATCTACGTTATATTTATTGACCATCAAGTCCGTAGCGTATTTCAAGAAGGGGAATACGGCCGAATAGAATAATACGCAAAGCAGAGCGATCAACCAGAAACCCTTATTAGTAACGATCAATAAGATATCTTTCAAACGGAAAGGCTCTTCCTCCTCGGCTTGCTCGATAGCGTCCATCGAAGCGTCCAGCTTGCGATCCATCACGCAAAATACGAGGAAGGCGATCAAACCGATACACAACATACAAAGACAAAGCAAGATAGGAGCGGAGATGCTACCGAAGTACTTGGCGGCGGGAACCGTGATAGATAAAGCCAAGGCCGTACCCAAACGAGCCGTAGCCATCTCCAAGCCCATAGCCAACGCCATCTCTTTTCCCTTGAACCACCGTACGATAATCTTAGATACCGTGATACCGGCGGTCTCCACGCCGACACCGAAGATCGCGTATCCGAGGGCGGCCACCATCACTTGCGCTTTCCATCCGAAAAGCTCTCCTTCCATCGTAAACGCATCCGAGATGGCGTAATATTTAATGGAACAACCGATAATCATCAAGATACAGGAAGCGACACCCGTGAAACGGACACCCATCTTATCCAGAACGATACCACCAATGATCAACATGAAGAGAAATACGTTGAACCAGCCGTAAGCGCTGGTGAACCAACCATATTCCGTACTCGTCCAGCTTAGCTGTTCTTCCAACATCGGTTTAAGCGGAGCCATTACATCCGTAAGGAAGTATCCGCAAAGCATCGTGAATGCCGCCAAAGCGAGTACACTCCAGCGTGCGACTTTCGAGTCGCTTAGTTTCTGATGAATTTTTTCTATCATGATATTTGTTTTATAGAGTTATATTATTTGTATTCGTCTTCTTTCATGAACAAGGGGAGAGCGTCCGCTACGATAAACGTACTGCCTCCGATAAAGATCAGGTCGTTCTCACGAGCCCTTCTTAACGCTTTCTCGACAGCGTCTTGCACCGTATCGCAAAGGGTACCGGACAGTCCGTGACGCATGGCTTTCACGGCGAAATCCTCTACGGGCATCGCTCTCTCCACGGAGGCTTGCGTGAAGAAATAAAAAGCGTCTTGCGGCATCAAGGATAATACGCCATCGATATCCTTGTCGTTTACCATGCCGATGATCATATAGATTTGCCCGCAATATTGACGCAAGACTTTCAGATGCTCCGCTAGGTGCTCCCAGCCTCCTACATTATGCCCCGTGTCGCAAATGACGGTCGGTTTGGATCGCAAGGTTTGCCAACGTCCCATCAATCCCGTCAGTTTCGTTACGTGGGCGAAACCCTCGTGTACCGCTTCCGGGATGATATCTACACCCAATTCCGTTCGTAATATATGGATGGCGGATAATACGGTGACAGCATTTCTTACCTGTACCTCACCGCCAAGTTCTCCTTGGATTTCTCCATATTCAACGGAAGGGAAGAACCATTTGCCACCGACCGTCAGCCTGCACTCGTCTTTTACCATGTCCATTCGTTGGGCGTAGTAGAAAGGTGCGCCAACTTCTTCCGCCTTGTTTTTGAAAACGTCGTAAACCGATTGTTTCTCGGCTTCCCCAAGAAGTGCCGGTACGCCTTTCTTGATAATGCCGGCTTTCTCCGCCGCTATCTTCTCCTCCGTATCTCCCAAGAATTGCGTATGATCCAGACTGATATTCGTGATAATACTCAAGATCGGAGTGATAATGTTCGTACTGTCCAAACGACCGCCAAGCCCGACCTCGATAACCGCGTAATCTACCTGCTGGTCGCGGAAATACTCAAAAGCCATGCTGGACGTTAACTCGAAGAAAGAAGGATGGAGAGGCTCGAAGAAAGAACGATGACGCTCGACGAAATCAACCACGTAATCTTGGGAGATCTTTTTCCCGTTCACCCGGATGCGTTCCCGGAAGTCCACTAAGTGGGGAGAGGTATAAAGCCCGACCTTGAAACCGGATTGCCGGAGAATGGCCGCCAATAGATGGCTGACCGAGCCTTTGCCGTTTGTCCCGGCTACATGGATGGTCTTATAGGCTTTATGCGGATTTCCCAGATAATCATCTAGGGCGATACTTGTACCAAGACCGGGTTTGTAAGCGGAAGCTCCGCTGTGTTGGAAGACCGGGATGCTGGTATATAGATAGTGTAGCGTTTCCTCGTATGTCATGTTTTTGTAAATTAGATGCTACAAATGTAGTTAATTTTATTTATACCTTTGCGACTCGTTTATAAAAAGGAGAGAAAAAGAAAATGGAAACACGACGTATAACCTATACGCCTCAAGGAGGTGTTTGTTCTAAGTTGATGGTGATCGACGCGAAGGATGGCGTGATCGAGAATGTGCAGATTGTAGGAGGTTGCCACGGTAACGGGCAAGGCATGTGCGCCTTATTGAAAGGTATGCGCATCGAAGACGCTATCGGTCGTTTGTCTGGCATCGATTGTCATGGAAGGGGAACTTCATGCCCGGACCAGATGGCACAGGCATTGAAGCAATTCAATCAATGATCAGTTTATATCCGATTCCCCGGATATTCAAAATCTTGATAGACTCGTCTTTCGATAACTTATGACGTAGCTTGGTGATAAAGACATGCAGGCTGCGTGCGTTGAAGAAAGAATCATCCCCCCAAAGGTCTATCAAGATCCCTTTCATCGGTAATACTTGGTCCTTATTGTCGCAAAGGCGCTTCAATATCTCGGATTCCCGGTTGCTGAGGAGTTGTTTCTCTCCCCGGTAGACCAATGTCTGCGTGATGGAATCGAACGTATAAAGCCCGATACGGAAAGAGGTGGCTTCCGGTCTTTGGACGGACACCTTATGCAGTAACGCCTTGATGCGCACGATCAATTCCGCCATGCCGAAAGGCTTTTTCAAGTAATCGTTGCCGCCCAGCTCGAAGCCCTCTACCACGTCGTTGGCCGCGGAACGGGCCGATAGGAATAGGACAGGGGTATGCGTATCCGTCTTACGGATCAACTTGACCATCGTGAAACCATCCATCTTAGGCATCATGATATCCGCTACGATAATATCCGGCTTGATCTCCGCGTAACGGGAGAGGCCCTCCTCGCCATTCGCAGCTAGGGTGATATCGAACTCGTTCCCATCCAGCGTATCCTTGATGATCATGGCCAATGTAGGCTCGTCTTCTACTAGTAGTACTTTTATCTTTTCCATATTTGATACTTTATTTTCGGATTATTATTTAAAATGCAGGGTAAAGGTGGAGCCTTTGCCGGGGACGCTTTCCACACGGGCTGTTCCTCCATGTTTACCCATCATGTCTTTTACGTAATATAATCCTAGGCCATAACCTTTCACGTTGTGGATATTCCCGCTGGGAACCCGGAAGAACTTGTCGAATATCTGCCGCTGGTTGGCTTCGCTGATACCCGGGCCGTTATCGGTTATGGAGATTGTCGTTTCGTGATTGTCTTGCCGGGCTGTCGCTTCGATGCGGCAAGGTTCCTTGTCGGCGTATTTGATCGCGTTATCGATAAGGTTGCTCAACATATTATATAGGTGGGTACGATCGGCCACCAATTCTATATCCTCGGGGATGGAGCAAGTAAACTCCACGGGTTTGCTCGCTTTCAGTTTGTATTGCTCGATGAGGGAGTTCACCAACTCGTTTAATGAGATGGTTTCGGGGCGCAAGCGGAAGGTACTGCGGTTCTCTACGGCGAGTGTCAAGATTTGTTCCACCAATCCGGTAAGATGGATAAGTTGGTCTTTAACGATCGTCAGGTATTTCTTCTGTTTCTCGTTGACGGGATCGCTAAAGTTCAATAATGCGTCTACGGCGGCATAGCTGACGCTGATCGGGGTTTTCAGCTCATGCGTCATATTGTTGGTGAAATCGGTCTTCAATTCTTCCACGGTCTTTTGCTTTAAGATGGTGCGGAGTAAGTATATGAAAGCGCAAATGATCAGCAAAAGTAATAGGAAGGAGGAGATCAGGATGCCTTTCATCTGGGTGAGTATCACGCTGGCCGGCGATTTGAGGAACAGGCGATATTGTAACGTGCTCTCGTTATGGAGCGGGTAATCGAAATGCACGGGGTTTTTCCACGTAGTGAATCGTTCCGGCTTGTCCAGATGCATCCAACCCTTCTCGTCCCCGTTGTTTGGTTTATAAATCGTTACCAGCTCATGTTCCGTTACGATGTTTCTTGCCTCCAGCTCCGAGGTTAATAATTTGTTGTAGGTCTTGAAATCAATTGGTTTTATAGAATCTATATTTGCGTGCATCGCTTGCTGCACCATGTCCTCCACCTCGCCGATTACATATAGGTAATCCGTTAGGGTAGAGTCTATCGAGCTAAAGTCCTCCTCATCCCCGTAATCGATATGTAGTTTCATGTGTGAGTCGGGATTTGCCGTCTTGAAGATATCTTCCCGGTTAAGGTCAGGATCTTCTTTCTGCGGATGGATCGAAGCTTTTGCGTCCATCTTCTGCTTATTAGACGGATCTAGCTCTGAGCTGAAGTACACATCTTGGGTTTGAGGTCCCAGCGCTCCCTGTTCTTTTTTGATAGATCGGATGCGCAGGAACAACTCCTTATAGTCGGCGATCTTCATCGCTTCCTCTATATTGATCTCCATCTGTTTATATAATGTATCATATAAACCTTTCAGCCAGTATCCTTGGAAAACCAAAAGCCCGGCCAGCGATAGGACGATCAACAAAGCGATTAACTTAAAACGAAGTCTGATGTTCATGAAGTCTCTTTATGCTTATAATCGAATTGATCGCTAAAAATAGACAATTTTATTACATGAACTTTTAATACGCAAGATAAACTTTATGCGGGCGCTTGTAAATATTTACTAAGGATGCCCATCAACGCCCCAATATCAATCGGTTTAGCCAAATGATAATTCATGCCCGCTTTGATAGCGTTTGTCACGTCTTCGGAAAAAGCGTTGGCGGTCATGGCTATAATTGGCATATGTGCGATATCCCTTCGTTGGAGGGAACGAATCTGCCGGGTCGCCTCATAACCGTCCATGATAGGCATCTGGATATCCATCAGTATTATCTGGTAAAATCCTTCTTCCGATTGGGCGACTTTATGTACGGCGTCGAGCCCATTTATCGCCGTATCGATAGTGATACCGGTGCTGCCGATGATCTCTACGGCGATCTCACGATTTAACTCGTTATCCTCCACCAGCAAGATGCGCTTGCCGGAATAATCGACGTTTGATAACTTGAATGGGCGGATCGGTTCCGGCTGGTCTCCTTCGTCAAGGAAAGATCTCAATACTTGGAGTAGCTTGGACTTATAGAGAGGCTTGGTGATGAATCCATTGGCCTTAACCTCCTTAGCCTCTGCCTCATATTCCTCAAGATCGTATGCGGAGAGAATGATGATCGGTACGTCCGCTCCCACGAAACGTCTGATTTGCCGGGTTGTTTCAATGCCGTTCATTTGAGGCATCTTCAAGTCAATGATCACGGCGAAATACTCTTTCTCCGCTAAATGATGCTGTCGTACTTTTTCTATAGCTTCGCTACCTGAATATACGCATTCACTGTTTATCCCGATCTCTCGCAAACAGCTAGACGTGTTTAGACAAGCGATCTTATCATCATCTACCACAAGAACCTCTAAACCTTCTACCTCTATCTTATCATCGGGCTTCTGATCCCGACAAACCAATGGCATGTCGATGGTGAAGCGGGAACCTTTGCCATATTCACTCTCCACCTTGATATCTCCTCCCATCATCTGAATGATCTTATGGCTGATCGACATCCCGAGGCCAGTGCCTTGTATCCTCTTGATCTCATCATCGCTCGCACGCTCGAAAGGCTCGAAAATCTTATCCAGAAACTCCGGTTTCATACCTCTTCCGTTATCCTCAAACACGAATTGATAATTTCCGATGCCGTTATGAGGGTCCTTCTCGTAGATTTCTATCGTGATTCGCCCATTCTCCGGCGTATACTTAATTGCGTTCGAGAGGATATTCATCAATACCTGTTTGATACGCTGCGTATCGCCTTTTACATTCTCATGCCTAAGGTTCTTGACGTGTATATTTAAAGTTTGTTGTTTGTTTTTGATCTCCGGTTGCATCATAACGACCAAGTCTTGCAAGAGCTCACCCACATTGAACTCATCCTCCGAAAGAATTAACCTGCCACTTTCGATCTTGGACATATCGAGAACCTCATTAATCAGACTCAATAATAATTTAGAGGCTCCATTGATTTTTTCCATACAATCTAATATTCTTTCACGTTCATCTACATGGGCTTTGGCTATAGTCGCCATTCCCATGATGGCGTTCATGGGTGTACGGATATCGTGGCTCATGCGGGCGAGAAAATCAGATTTGGCTTGGTTGGCTTGTTCCGCCGACTTTAGTGCTTCTTTAAGTTGCTTTGACTGTTTCTCCAGTTTCTTTTGCAACTCCCTCTGTTCGGTAATGTCGGTGATATTGATGTAAACGATAAGATAGATAGGCTCGTCACCTTCCCAGCCGATACATTCCCCGTTCAACTGTAGCCAAGCGCCGTTGCCGTTTTTGTCTTTCGACTGGATAACGAAATGTACAGGTTCCCCTTTTAGCATACAGGGGATATGTGCGTTCATCGTATTACGGCTTGTTTCATCTAAACGGGAGAAAGGACTGAAAGATAAAAAAGAATTTTTATCGATACCAGAGAAGTCCATATATTTATCATTTGCCTCCAGCAATGTAAAACTGCCGTCTTTATGTACCTTATGCTTGGATATGAAGCCGGGGATATTATCATAAGTGATCGTTTGCTCGATCCGCCTTCGCATTACGTCCTCTACATCGGTCATTACCGTATAGGAGATAGGGATGCCGTCTTGTAGTTGGTCGGTAAACGTTGAGGTGATTTTAGTCCATCTTTTCCCTTTTCTCGTTGGCATCTGGATAACGGTTTCGTAACCGCTGGCTTTATTAGCTATCGTCTCGTAAACATTCTTGGATAATATATTCCAAGCTTCATCATAACCTTTAAAATACAAATCGGGTTTATTGTGGAAAAGAGCTTCATATTCTTCTTTGGGGTAACCTATCATATCGTAATAGAAGTCATTTGCCCATAAAAGTGTGAAATGCTCATCCAATAAATGTTTGCTGACGCTAGCTCCCGTAAGCCCCATCAATAAGTTGTATTCTAGATCCGTCTCTCGCCCTTCCATCGTATGTCTTTTTATATTATTTTACAAAAGTAAAAATTATAAAAGGTACCCTTGAAATTCTTCTTTTTGATAATATGTTCCGTTTTTGCTTTCGGCTAGTCGGATGTTTTCTGGTAACAAGAATAGGTATACGATTTACCCCTGTATTCTTGTGGAGTCATGCCTACATTTCGACGGAAGAACTTATTAAAGAACGATAGATTATTAAAGCCGAGGTCCATCGCTATGTTTTTGATTTCTTGGTTAGTCCCTTTTAGCTGTGTCTTAGCGTCTATGATTATTGTTTGCGTGAGGATCTCTTGGGGAGTCTCGCCGATCGCTTTTTTGATGGATGTCGAGAAATAGGAGAACGTGAGGCCCAACTTCTCGGCATAAAACGATACGTTATGCTCTTTTGTATAGTATCTTAATACCATATTTAGGAACTCTTGATAGATTTGTAACGGACGTGTAAGTTCCTGTTTCTCTAATGGGTAATTTTTACTGTATATTTCTGCGATACCTTGACTACACATCATAAAAATGGCCTTTATCATCTCTTTATTGTTCAAGATATCGGGATATACGGCATATTGATAGAGAAGCTCGTAGAAGTTCGTGATCAGGTTGGCCCTGTTTTGGGATATTTTTATAATCGGATACCTGTAAATCATAAGTAGATAACCCATCGTGCTCTTGATAAAATTTGCGTAACACATAAAATCGAAAGAGAACGCTATGAAATAGATCAAGATGTCGGGGGATATCTCATGTATTTGTATGCGACTATTGGGCAATAGCGTTACAACATTGAGTTTCGAGGTGGTCAATTCTGACATATTGATAGTTGAGCGTATTTGCCCTTCCATGCAAAGGATAAAGACCCCGGCTTTTATCTTACAAGGAATATTTATAAACTCCTTGAGTTCATCGGCGGATATGTATTTACCAACCATAAAGTCTGTAGGTGAATCAAGGCAGAGGAACTGTTTATCCATATTGTAAGATTTTTGACGTCAAATATAAATATTAATTGAAACTCAAATGTTGTAAAAGGAAATATGGAACATATTATCCCAAAAAATAGTTAGCCAAGACTAAATAAGATCCTTTACACCCATAAACTTGAATGGTTGCGCCGGCTTAAAGTCTTTTGAAGTGTTGCCATGATAGGTCTCACCGTTGGCGATGGATAGTTTAAGTACCGGCGCACCCTCCGATAAGTCCATGTCTCTCAGTCGTACCCAGAAAGTGTTCGGGGTCAGGCTCGACTCAAAGAAATAAATCAGGTTCTTGCTTTCGGATACCGTTCTCCATTGCGTGGTGGATATCTCCGGACTCTCGGGAGTCGATATGCCATAAGGGACAGAGGCGTTACGGATCACGCTGAATACACAGGCGATAGCTATCTTCTCATCGTCCGTCTTAAGTACGGCATCTATATAAAAACTAGCTCTGGCAAAACGGTCGGATGCACGGTTGGTACCCGGAAGGAAACTCAGCCCTCCGATCGATTTCCAATATTCACAAAGAGCCAACTGTTTATTATAAGTAGGGGAGTTAGTCATCACCTTGTATTCCTTACTGTGATAAACGGTCAGTTTACCTCCTATGTATTCGAAGATAGCGCAATCACCGGTTGCGTCGGAAATCGATAAATGTAAGGTCGCCAAGCGGGAACCGTCCGGCATCTTATCCGATACTACTTGAAACGTATCTTCGTTGATAAAAGAGACCGCTTCTTCCACCGTAGCGAAATTATCCAACATATATTGTACCCATATCGTTATGGCAAGGCCCGGTTTATTCTTATCTCTGGCCGGATATTGGGCTTCGGGTAACCAGAGCAAATTAGCTACCAAACCTTTCTCGTTCATTCCGTCCGTACTGGCTATCTCGAAAGCGGAGGTGATGATGCTGCCGTATTTGGATTTCCACTTTAAAGAATCCTTTCCTGTCTCCCCGTTTCTCTCCATCCCCCTAGGAAACACCCATAGGTTACTATGCATATCGGTCTTCCAGTCCATCGTGCGACCAGTCGCTACCATCCCGTTTGTTCCCGAATAAACTACTCTTGTACACATGATTTTCAACTTTTAATAGGTTATCTTCAAATATTTGATTGATATATCAACAGTTAGAACCTCTTAATGTTCAGTTTACGTTTTCGCATCAAAGAGTACGGCGGCCTCGAAACCTTTTTCCTGCAATTCCCTTAGGTGAGATTTAGCACAAAGGATACCATTCATACTACTTTTCTGAAGGTGTTTTCCAGATTATCTTGTTCCTCTTTGTTGGGTTTGATAATTGGCGATAAGACTAAATAACATTCCTGATAAGACAAGGTAAGACTTCGTAAGTGAGTGGTAACATAGTTTCTTTTAAGAATACGTTTCTTTTGTATGAACGAAAAATGATAAAAACAAACCGATATGAAACGTACTATTTACTACATGATTTTATGCTTGCTGATGAGTCTCGGTGAGATTATGGCACAAGGTATTTCCGGAAAAGTGATGGATGGCAAGGAACAACCGATAGATGGAGTGGCGGTGATTTTACAGACCCTTGACTCTGTATATGTGGATGCCGTGGTTACCGATACGCTTGGGGATTTTCGATTGAATCATCCGCTAGACCAGTCGTATCGACTTATTTTCCAGCACATCTTATATAATACGATAGGGAAAAAGATAACTACCGCCAACGTAGGTACGGTGGTGCTGGAGGAGAAAGATTATCAGTTAGCCGAGATTACCGTAAAGGGAGAACGCCCGCAAGTGAAACTGGAGGGAGGCAAGCTGACCTATGATATCCCTCAACTGATGAAGGATAAGACTGCCACGAACGCTTTTGAGATCATCAAGGACTTACCGGGGCTTATCGAGCGGAATGATAATCTGGAACTGGTAGGGGCCAGTCGTTTGAATATAATCTTGAATGGGCAGTTGACGACAATGTCGGCAGATCAATTAATCCAGTTACTGAAAACTATGCCAGCCTCAAGGGTCGAAAAGGCTGAGGTGATGTATAACGCTCCAGCTAAATATAATGTCAAGGGGGCGTTACTCAATGTCGTATTAAGTAAGAATGAGTCCGAGACTCCTTCTTGGCAAGGTGAAACGGGTGTGGATTACACCCAATATCGCCATGCGGGGGGAGATGCGCATGTGAATTTACTTTATACGAATAAGGGCTTTAGCTTAGATTTCCTGTTGAATGGTAATAAGAGACGGGATGTGATGGGGGAGGATATGTTGGCCCGCCATACATTAAATAGTGGTATGACGGAAATAAGCCAACATAATCGGGCCCTTGTCCATGTAAATAGAGGAACGGTTCGTCTGGGAATGGATTATACGTTCGCGAATGAGGATAAACTCTCTTTGGCATATTATCTGAAGGGAGATAAAGTCTTATCGGACCGTGATGCCTTTACCTCATATCTGGATCTGTCGAAGCCGGAAAATAAAAGTGAGAGTACGAGCTTGGTCCGTGACGACGGGCACTCCGCTATCCATAATATACGTTTACAGTATGACGGACATGCCGGGATATCGGCAGGAGCGGATTTTACTCGTTATCATTCGCCCTCGGTACTTGATTACCATGATACGAATACGAATGGTTCCCGGACTGATATGATAAATAATACGAGACAGGATGTATCCCGCTGGTCCGTATTCCTAAATAAGACACATAGTTTCGCTTCCGGGTGGGGATTGAATTACGGCGTGCATGGAGGTTACGCCTCGTCGAAAAACTATTCGGAGTATTTATATGAGCAAGGTGCTGGCTATGAGATGGACGAGGAAGCGTTGGAGGATAATACACAAAAGGAATACATCGCTGATATTTTCGCAGAGGTATCGAAAAGCTTCGGAGAGCGTTTCTCTGCTACGGTTGGGCTGAAAGGGGAGTATTTTAAGTCTGACTACACCTCTAGCCGGGAAAATATGAACCTATGGAATGAGGGGGCGTTGTTTCCTACCGTATCCCTGAGCTATACGTTTTCTCCCCGCCATATTTTACAGTTCGATATAAGTAGCGATAAGACCTACCCCGGTTATTGGCAAGTCTCCCCGCAAGTAACGCCTCTAAACTCTTACTCGGAGGTGGCGGGAAATCCCTTGTTGAAACCTTATCGCACGTATGAGGGGCAGATGGTCTATATCTTCCGCCAAAAGTATATGCTGGTAGCGTTCTGTGAATACACGCCGGATTATTTCGCCCAACTTCCTTATCAAAGCGATACGGAACTGAAGACCGTTTTTCGTTTCGAGAATATGGATTATAGTCTGGAAACGGGATTGGCGGTGATCATTCCTTTTAATGTGGGTCGTTTTTGGAATAGCCGCATCACACTGCGAGGTTGGAGGATGCAAGAAAAGAATGATAACTTCCACGGCATCTCATATAACCGTGAGGCTTATCTAGGATTAGCGCATATGAGTAACACATTTAACCTATGTGATAAACCGAATTTAAAAATGACGATAGACGGCCAATACGTGACTCCCGGTGCTATCCAAGGTATATACGACTTGGGTTCCATGTATGAGATATCCGCTGGATTAAAATGGACTTTCTTGAATGACCGTGCCAGCTTGACACTTAAAGGAGACGATATTTTCGCCAGCAGCATTCCACGTACCATCAAGATAAACCAAGGCAATCAATGGAGCCGGATGAGGAAATTGAATGATGAGAGATGTCTGAAATTATCTTTTGTCTGGAAGTTTGGTGGTTACAAGGAGAAGGAACATGATTCGATAGACACATCTCGTTTCGGAAAATAATAGATGCCTTGTAGTTTCATCCTAATGAACTCTTTGTTTCAATAGGATGAAACTGGATGCTCTTTTAAAGGAAATCCTATATTGCTTTCGTACTCGCTTCTATCTGTTCCATTAGCAGGGTGATATTGCTCATGAATAATTTTACGGATATCGCCAATAAAATGATACCGAAGAATTTACGGATCAAGTAAATACCGCCTTTTCCTAAAACCCTTTCCACCTTCCGTGTCATACGAACCACGAAATATACCCATAGCATATTCAATATTAACGCCACGATAATATTCACGCTGGCATATTCCGCACGGAGCGATAATAAAGTGGTGAACGATCCCGCTCCGGCTAGCAACGGGAATACCAGCGGCACCAACGTAGCCTCCTTGATTGGCCCTTGATTCTTGAAAATCTCTATGTCGAGAATCATCTCTAAAGATAGGAGGAAGATCACAAAAGCGCCGGCCACGGCAAACGACTCGATGTCCACATGGAAAAGCCTGAGCAATATATCCCCGGCGTAGAAGAACCCTAATAACAATAGAAAAGAGATTAGGGTTGCCTTCAACGCATTGACATCCTTGCCTTTATCCTTTAGGTCTATGATGATGGGAATAGCTCCGATTATATCGATAACAGCGAATAATACGATAAAGGCGCTAAGTATTTGCTGGAAATTGAAATTTGTGAACATGATGTTATCCTCCTGTGTTTTTTAATCCTCGTAAAGATACATATTTTCTTTGAATTGGTCAATATGACGAAATTATTGGTGTGTGTAACTAATTTTAGCAGGCCTGAACTATCAACGTGTCAGAATTGTTCTTATATTAGAAGCAATAATCATTAAATCGAAAGGCCATGGGAGCAAAGAAGAATTTTGTGTTGGACACGAATGTCATATTACATGACTATAAGTGCATCGAGAACTTTCAGGAAAATGATATCTATCTACCCATCGTGGTATTAGAAGAGTTGGACAAGTTCAAGAAGGGGAGTGAGCAGATCAATTATAATGCCCGTGAGTTTGTTCGGGAGCTAGACTTATTGACCAGTAATGACCTGTTCTTGAAAGGCGCCTCACTAGGACCGGGAAAAGGTACACTCTATATCGTGACCGGTGATAAGTACCAGGAGAAAATAGCGCATTCTTTTCCGGATAAAACTCCAGATCACCGTATCTTGTCTTGTGCGTTGACGATCGCCGAGAAGAATCCGAAGATCAAGACAACCTTGGTCAGCAAGGATGTGAACCTTCGTATGAAGGCTCGTTCTTTGGGTATTCCCGTTGAGGATTATATCACGGATAAGGTCGTGAATGTAGATATTTTCGAGCGTGCGCAAGAGACCTATGAGAATATAGACCCCGATTTGATCGACAAGATCTACAGCTCTCCGGAAGGCGTGGACGCAGATTCGTTGGATATCAAGTCTAAGCTCGACCCGAACGAATGCTTTATCTTGAAAAGCGTACGTAATAGTGTATTGGCTCGCTACAATCCGTTTACGGATAAGATCAAGAAGGTGGATAAAGGCACGAACTTTGGTATCCAGCCCCGTAATGCCGAGCAGAGTTTCGCTTTCGAGGTGTTGAACGATCCGAATATCAAGCTGGTGGGGTTGACCGGAAAGGCCGGTACCGGAAAGACGTTGTTGGCGTTGGCCTCTGCCTTGAAACAAGCCGGCACGTATAAACAGATACTTTTGGCCCGTCCGATCGTCGCTTTGGCGAATAAGGATCTCGGTTTCCTTCCGGGTGACGAGAAGCAAAAGGTCGCTCCTTATATGCAACCTCTATTCGATAACCTGAACGTGATCAAGACTCAGTTTGCCCCGGGTAATCCCGATGTCCGTAAGATCGACGATATGCAGAAGAACAACCAGTTGGTGATCGAGGCGTTGGCCTTTATCCGGGGGCGTAGCTTGTCCGAGACTTATTGTATCATCGATGAGGCCCAGAACCTCACGCCGCATGAGATCAAGACGATTATCACCCGTGCGGGAGAGGGAACGAAGATGGTCTTCACGGGAGATATCCAACAGATTGACTCCCCGTATCTAGACGCCCAAAGTAATGGCTTGGCCTATATGATCGACAAGATGAAAGGACAGGACTTGTTCGCCCATATCAACTTGATAAAAGGCGAGCGAAGCGAGTTATCTGAATTGGCGTCAGATCTTTTGTAATTAAATATAGGGAATTGAAGATTAAAAATCAAGCTTCACGAAGCGTTTATTTTCAATCTTCAATTCTTAACGATTAATCGTTTACACTCGGGCAGACATAAATCTTCCGGAAACTACCTTTATAGGAAGGATCTCCCATATCTTTGATCTCATTCAGATGTTGTTTAAGATGGGCGGTTTCGCCGTGCTTTTGTAATTCCCCGTCGTTTTTCCAAGTCTCGGCGATAAAGAATTCGGTGCTATCGGTGAGGGACTGGTACATGCCATAGTCGATACATCCCGGTTCTAGCAACGTGCTTTCCTTGCATTTCAAGAATGATTCCTTTAAGGCGGAGACACATTCGGGTTTTACTTTCCGTTTGATATTCAGTACGACTTCCATGGATTCTTTATTGCTTCCTCCATTCGTGCAACCGGATAGAGCGATTAATACGCAGGTCATTGAGATAAACACTTTCTTCATGATAGATTGTTTTTAAGTATTTGATACGACAAAAGTAGTAAATGCTGGGAGAATATGGAGGCTTTGTTTGTGAGAGATTGATATTATTTTGATCTAAACACAGGAATCGAACATCTGATATTAAATTATTGTTGTTAGTGGAAGTTGGAATGGATATATTTGTGATAATATTAATAGCTATTTATGTTAAATTTAAAACAAGAGTCATGAGAAAGAGTTTGTTGTATGTATTTGCCGTGATTTGCACGATGGGTTTTTTTACGGCATGTGGTGATGATGACGATTCAAGTTCTTCCGGTAACTGGCAAGATCTGTCGAAAACGTACGAGGGTAAGAGCGTAAATCTGGTAATGGGAGAAGTGACAATCCCTGTTGACGGTAAATCGGTCGTGATTGCCGCTTCTTCTGCGGAGAAGGCATCCGTAACCTTGAACAATATCATCCCCGAAAATAAGTCGGTCGTTATCGATGCCGCGTTGAAGGAAGCGGACGGCACTTATACGTTTACCGGCGAGAGTACGGTTGGCGATTGCGTGGTATCAGTAAATGGTACGGTGAAAGGGGGCGTAGCTTCTGTTGTTTATACTCGTAAATTAACTTCTTCTATCGTAGGTAATTGGAGCTTGAAAGCGGGTGCGGGAGCTATTTATGCGAATATAGTTACCGGGAATTCTACTATCGATAATCTCGTGCCTATGATAAAACCTGCTATCGGTAACTTGATTTGGGGCAAAGTAAGTGCTGTAAATGTTAACTTACCGGAAGATGGAATCTTCGATGTTTCTTGGAGACCTATAGGGGCTTCTGAGGATAAAGGAATCGGTGAGATCACAAAAATGGCAAGTATCCAATATTGTGTGGTAGACGGGAAATTTATGGTGGTTGTGGATAAAAATTATGTGACAGTCTTGACTACTTTATTACAACAGGCTGCTGGTGACAAATTGGAGGCCGCTGGTATCTCTATTGACGAGATCATGAAGCTTTTGGTTGATTTAGGAGGTTATTATGGTCTACCTCTTAACATGAAGGTGGATGGAAGTGAGGCTACTTTTTATGCGGATAAGGATTTAATTGTACCGGTTTTGACCATGATAGCTCCTATCTTGAAACCGATGGTTCCGGAGAATTATCAGCAAATGGTAGATATGGTATTGCAATTACTCCCGAACGCAAAAACGTTAGAGTTTGGACTTAATTTCACGAAATAATTGAAAATCCTAGGTTGTAAAGACGGGGCGTGCCTCGTCTCTACAACTGGATGAAATTTGGCAGGGTTATACCAACATGGGGCTAATCAATTACCTTGGTGCTTTCTGATATAAGAATATCGCTATAAATGTATAAACTATATTCGGTATCCAGGCCGCTACGGCAGGACTCACATAACCATTAATAGCGAAGGTGGAAGTAACCGTCATAAACAGGATGTAAGAAAAACTCAACGCCAATCCGATACCAATATTCATACCCATACCTCCCTTTATTTTCCGGGAAGACAACGACGCTCCGATAGAAGTCAAGATAAACGCCGCCATGATCGTGGCGAAGCGCTTATGATACTCGATCTGGAAGGTCTGTATATTCCCGATACCTCTTTTTTTCTGCCGGTTGATATACGTATTTAGCTCGGGCGTTGTCATCGTCTCGCAATCATTCACGGAAATCAGGAAGTCCGAGGGCACGATGGTCAAGGTCGTATCCTTACGGGAGCCTTGGGAAATATGTTCCCGCATGCCATCGAAATCACGGATCATATAATCGATAACGGTCCATTGATAAAGCGAGTCGTATTTGATCGACTTGGCGGTCAGACGGGAGATCAATTTTTTATCCTCGAAATGCTCCAGAGAGAAACGGTATCCCATGTTCGAGCGAGCGTCATAGCTATCGAAATAAGCGATAACACCCGGCTCGATCTCCAATTGGGCGTTCTTCACGTAATCCACCTTCTTGTTACGGATATATTTGTTCTGGAAATCGATACGAGTCTCATTCGCCGGGGGAATGATGTAAGCGTTCAGGATAAACGTCACGATAGCGATAATCGTAGCCGAGACCGCATAAGGAAGCATTAACCTACGGAAACTCATACCGCTGGCAAGCATCGCTATGATCTCCGAACGATCCGCTAGCTTCGACGTGAAAAAGATCACGGCGATAAATGTGAACAACGGACTGAACAAATTGGCGAAATAGGGGATAAAGTTCAAGTAATAATCCACGATGATCGCTTTTAAGGGGACATCCGGATTCAAGAACTTATCGATCTTCTCGTTTATATCGAAAACGACGGAGATAGAGATAATCAAGGCGATAGCGAACACGTACGTGCCCAGAAACTGCTTGATGATATACCAATCGATCCGTTTTAGTTTAAATTTCATCTGTCTCGTTTTTTATAACCGGTTCGCTAATTGACGGACCATACCACTTTTCCATGTAGTAAAATCGCCAGCGATGATATGTGCCCTCGCTTCTTTCACCAACCATAGGTAGAAGGCGAGGTTATGGATAGAAGCGATCTGTAAGCCAAGCATTTCTTTCGCCTTGATCAAGTGGTGCAGATAAGCCTTGCTATATAAGGTATCCACGTAGGAATGTCCGTCCGGATCGACCGGCGAGAAATCGTTCTCCCATTTCTTGTTACGCATATTGATAGTACCGAAACGCGTGAAAAGTTGGCCGTTGCGCCCGTTGCGGGTTGGCATGATACAGTCGAACATATCGATGCCTCGTTCGATCCCTTCCAGTAAATTGATCGGGGTACCTACGCCCATCAAGTAACGAGGTTTATCTTTCGGTAAGATATCGTTTACGACCTCGATCATCTCATACATCTTATCGGTAGGCTCGCCAACGGCCAGTCCCCCGATAGCGTTTCCATCGGCGCCTTTTCGGGCCACGTTCTCCGCCGCCCTCTGCCGCAAGTCCGTATAGACGCATCCCTGTACGATCGGGAAGAGACTTTGCCGGTAGCCGTATTTCGGCTCCGTGCTGTTGAAGCGGGCGAAACAACGATCCAGCCAACGCTCGGTCAGGCCCAGTGATTGCTTGGCGTAATTGTAGTCGGCATCTCCCGGGCAACACTCATCGAAGGCCATGATGATATCCGCACCGATAGAGCGTTCGATATCCATCACCTTCTCCGGCGTGAACATATGCTTGGAGCCGTCGAGATGCGAGCGGAACTCGGCTCCCTCTTCATGCAGCTTACGATTGCCGGAAAGAGAGAATACCTGAAACCCCCCGCTATCGGTCAATATCGGGCGATCCCATGTATTAAACTTATGCAAGCCTCCGGCCTGCTCCAAGATATGGATACCGGGACGAAGATACAGATGGTACGTATTCCCCAAAATGATTTGTGCCTTGGTATCTTCCTTTAGCTCGGTCATATGTACACCCTTTACCGTACCTTGCGTACCCACGGGCATAAAAATAGGCGTCTCGATTACCCCGTGATCGGTGGTAATCAAGCCCGCCCTAGCGTTCGATTTCGTATCGTTATACTGTAATTCAAATGTCATGTATCAAAAATTTGTGACAAAGGTAGCATTTTTCTCTTAGAATCCGAAGTCATCTATTTCTACCTTTTTCACCTCTTCCTCTTTAGGCTTCTCCACGAACTTGTGTACTTCGTTCGCCTTGATGATGATCGCTCTCATCGGGCGTACGGGACAGATCGATTCGCAGCCGCCACAACCGATGCAAAGATCGGGGTTTACTTGCGGGATGGTCAGCGTGCCCTCGTAAGGAACCATATGCACGGCTTGGGTAGGGCAGTGCTCCGAGCAGGCCCCGCAGTCCGTCCCCTCCGTCTTTACGATACAGCGGTTGATGAAGAAGGTGGCGATGCCCACTTGTGTAGTCGCTTTCTCTTCCTTGGTAAGCGGCTTTATAGCGTGCGTGGGGCAAACCTCCGAGCAGACCGTGCATTCGTAATTGCAATAACTGTCGATGTAAGCGATACGGGGTTTCAACATATAATCAAAGCCATACTCCAATCCCGTGGGACGTAGTACATGACTCGGGCATTGGGTCACGCAAATCTGGCATCCGGTACATACATCCTTGAAACGTTCTAAGCTGATTGCTCCCGGCGGTACGATAGGGGGCCATTTCTTGCCGTGCTTACCTTGCCCGTGCTGCCCTTTGCCATGCCCTTTTTCCATTCCTTGGGCAATGGAGGATACGATCGGGAGGGAGACTGCGACGGTAGCCCCTGCCGAGAGAAATGTACGGCGGCTGTTCGGAGCGGTAGCCTGTTGGATCACGTCTGTTTGTACGCGAGCTGTTTCGGCTTCTTTCTTGAAGGAAGGCTTGAAACGATATTGCAATCCTCCTTTAGCGCACGAGGACACGCAGTTGAAGCAATCTACGCAACGGGAGGTATCTACGGTGAGGTTCTTGCTGTCGATCGCCTCCGCCTTACAAGTATGCTCGCAATTACCACAATGCGTACAGGCTTCTTTGTCAAAGGAGATCCGGAAAAACGAATACCGGGAGATCAGGCTCAACAGCGTTCCTACCGGGCAAAGCGTATTGCAGAACAACCTTCCCCGGAATACGACCATGATGATGAATACGAGTAGCGCAACCAAAGCGGATATCACGCCGAATACCGTCACGTTGCTGATCGTGACGTGATAAAGCGTATAGTTATCCATCCGTGCCAATCCGTCGGCCAGCAGGTTATTGACCCACATGACGACCGGACGGGACAGGTTGCTCGCTATACGGCCGAAGTTACTGTACGGATCTAGCAACGTACATAATTCGATCATCCCGAAAACAGCCAGTACGAATGTAAGCCCGAGAATAGAGTACCGTAAGATATTCATGGGCTTATGATAGCTGAACCTGCGTACTCCTTTCTTTTTCTTCTTTCCGATACAGAAAACCCGGTTGATAATATCTTGCAATACGCCCGCCGGGCAAATAACCGAGCAATAGATCCGGCCGAGCAATAAAGCCAATACGAATTGGAAGACTACCAACCCCGCCATTCCCCCTAAAATAGCGGGCATGATCTGGAGATGCAACAACGTGTGCAGGTTGTCCGGCAATACATCGGCGAAATCAACGAAGAATAAAAGTATGGGTACGAAAATGAGGATCGCGAGTACGACCCGCAATCCTTTTAAGTAATTAGGCTTCTTCATCCTCGATTATATCTTAATACGTTTGATCGTCACATTATCCAGATTTGTCGTACCCAGCTTTAAAGCCTCGCCTTTACCGATATGACCTACGGCAGCCATATCCAGCTTCTTCACTTGGTTGAACAGGCGAAGGGCGGCCGTGTCGATAGCGACGATATTGGTGGAGGCGATCAAGGATTTCAAGGTAGCCACATCGGCCGCGCTCTTTCCTTGCGGGCCGTTTTGGTGCATGATACGATAAGCGTCCACGATGTTCAATACCGGTTTCTTTTGCCAAGTGCAAATATCGGCGATGCATTGTTGCAAATCATTTTGATGGAAGAAACGGCGATCCCATACGATTCCCATATAGTTCTTCATGGCGCAAGTCATCTTCGCCCCACCATGGTTCTTCAATACGGGGACGTTGATCCATGCGTCCGCCTCGATCAGGGCCTCATGGATCTTGGCGCTTTTCAGGTTCACGCCACCCGGGATGGATACTTCCTTGAAATATTTCTCGTCGTTGGCGGGCATGATGATACCTCCGGCCTCTTTTACGGCCTCGGCGATCCCGCTCGTCTCGTAGCATTTCTGCCAGTTATCGCAGGTGTGGTCGAATACGGTCACTTTAGAGGCGCCGGCCTCCAAGCATTTCTTGACCAAGGCTTTCACTAATTTGGGGTTCGTATTACCGGCCAATTCAGGAGAGCGGTCCCAACCGATATTCGGCTTGATCACGATCTTTTGTCCTTTCTTTACGAAGTTTCCGATACCGCCAAGGGCTTCCAAGGCTTTATCTAGCATCACCTCCGGCTCTCCACCCATAACGGCTACCATATCGGGAGCCTTCTCTACGGCTACGGTGTTCGTGGAAAGGGCCGCTTGCAGACCTTCAAAATTTAAGGATAGAGCCGCGCTAGCGATGACACTGGTCTTTAAAAAATCACGACGTTTCATAATTGTATACTATATTGGTTTATACTTGATTTACGGTACGGTCTTTTTTACTCGCTTGTTATTCCGAACAAAGATAATGATTATTTTGATATGCGAGTCAACTCCTTTTACAAAGTAGAACTGCTTTTTACTGCAACCCGGGTTGCAGTGATCTTGCGTAATAAGATAAATTCTTGTCGGAAGGCATATCGGTTCTGATAATATTTTTCTACCTTGCGAGGCAAAAAATAGATTGTATGGTTTTATATTGTAGAGTATCAATGAACGCTTTTGTCGAAAGCTTTCGGACTACCTCGGGGCCTGATTCCTTTTTCACGCTTCCGGCGAAGGGGTTGATGCATATCGTGCCGCAAGAGGAGATCGAGTATGGGCTTTCCTTGCTTAGGGAGTCTATCGGTTTGTATGAGGAATGCAAAGGGATACCTGTGGAAAAGAGCAAGAAAGCGATGCCCTTTTTCAGGCAGGACAGCCGGATGCTGGTGGGGCCGGAGATAGGCATGTACGTGATCCCTTTGTATGAGAAACCCGGTGAGCCGGCCCGGTCTGCCGAGCCTTCTCTGCTCCTTGAGCTGGACTATCAGTCGTTGGGCGAGCTTTGCCTGTTCGAGAATTATTCCCTGTTGTCTTGTAAATATGAGAGGGAGCCTATCTTGAACCATTTTACGGCACAATTGGAAAAGGAATACGATACCTTCTTTTTTGATGAGGAGCACACGGGCTTTACGCCTGATTCCCGCTTTTTCTCGATGCTGTGTAACGCCTGTCTGGAGGTGAAGCAGCCTTCCTCGGTGGGGGATAAGGAATGGCGGTTGGCCTCGCTGCAAGCTACGGATGAGGTGCTCTATCGTTATGAGCATGGAAACTTGATCCCATACGTTCCGATATCGATGCCGGTAGACTGCCTGAAACGGGTTTATCTGGAAGATTTCCGGCGACAGCCCTTATTATTCGGGACTTTGAACGGTTTCTTGAAAAGCAAGGGACTTCCCGCCGAACAATTACTAAACTTATCATAAGGAATGAAGACAGTATCAAATCAAGAACTAACGATCCGTGTCTCCGAACATGGAGCGGAGTTGAGTAGTATCGTAGCGAATGCTACGGGAAAGGAGTATCTTTGGCAAGCGGACCCCGCTTTCTGGAAACGTCATTCCCCAGTATTGTTCCCGATCGTCGGGAGCGTATGGAAGGCCGAGTATCGGAACGAGGGAACCGTGTATCCGCTGTCGCAGCACGGCTTTGCGCGGGATATGGATTTTACGTTGATCGATGAGGCGGAGAACGAGTTGCGTTTCGCGCTGGAAAGTACCCCGGACACGCTGAGAGCCTATCCGTTCCCTTTCCTTCTGGAGATCGGGTATCGTTTGGAGGGCAATAAGGTGGAGGTGCTTTGGCGTGTGAAGAATACGGGAGATAAGACGATGCATTTCCAGATCGGCGCTCATCCGGCTTTCCTGTACCCGAATTATGAGGTGGATCAACCGGATCGAGGGTATTTCGCTTTCGATGTGAAAAAAGATCTCGTATACCGTGCGCTGGTGGAGAAAGGGTGCGTAGGGGATGTGGTTCGTCCGGTACCTTTGGATGCGGACGGCTTGCTGCCGTTGAATATCCATACGTTCGATATCGATACGTTTATCTTGGAGGACAGCCAGATTAAGCGGGTGGACTTATTGGATGTGGAGAAACGCCCGTACCTTTCGCTCACCTTTACGGCTCCGGTGGTCGGTTTATGGTCTCCGCCTACGAGAAACGCTCCGTTTGTCTGTATCGAACCTTGGTATGGACGTTGCGACCGGGTGGATTATACGGGTGAGTATAAAGACCGGGATTGGGTATGGCATTTGGAACCGGGAGAGCTCTTCGATGCCTCCTATACGATAGAGATAGCGGGGGCTTGATCGCTTCGTTGATATTTGCCGTAGGCAGACGACGCTGATTATATCGTGATCGTCTGCCTATGTTTTGTTTTAGATGTTGGCTATTTTATTCAATAGCTCCATCTTCCCGAATAAGATCAGCAGATCATCCGCCTCGATCATCAATTCCTCGGTGATACGGCTGATAACCTTGTATTCTGTCTGTGTGAGCCCGATCAGGTTCTTTTTCTCGTAAGGACGTTCGATCGCTACCAGATGGATGCCGAAATTCTCCTCGAAATCGATGTTCTTGATGGTTTGCCCGACAAGAGTGGCCGGTGTCTTGATCTTATAGAGATGTTCAGTGTCGGTTACTTTATACCAATGCCGGAACAGGCCGCCTAAAGACGCTTGGGAGGTGTACATCGTAGAGAAATCCTTTTCCGGGGTAATAATCTCGCTTACCCCGATCGCACGGATCACCGTCTCATGGATCGAGGAGATCGCCCGCACGATCAGTTTGCCCGCATCCAGACTTTTCAATAAAGCGACGGTCTGAACGGAAGTCCCGAAATCCTTACCGAATGTTACGATAATGGCATCCATTTCACTCAATGGCAGGGTGCTCAATGCCTCTTTGTCCGTAGAGTCCAAGGCGACCGCCCCCGCTATGTCGTTCTTCAGCATATCGACACGATGCAGATCCATGTCTACGCCGATCACCTCATTGCCGACACGTGTCAAGTCTTTCGCTATCGCACGTCCTAAATTCCCTAATCCGATTACTAAATATTTCATGCTATCTTATTTTTACATTAATATATTTTCTTGTGGATATGTATAGTCCTTTTTCGTGTATTCCTTGCAGAAACTTACGAGGAAGGCCAATACCCCGATACGCCCGACCAGCATCGTGCTGATAATGATGATTTTCCCGATAGGGGTGAGGTGAGGGGTATAATCGATGCTCAAGCCTACGGTACTCAAGGCGGAAACAACCTCGAACAATAGGGAGAACAGCGGCGCCCCTTTTTCCGTATAGGATAATACCCACGTAGCGATCGCCACCCACATGAAATACATCATGATGATAGCGAATGCCCGGCGGATGGCGAATGGGGCGATCTCCCGTTTTCTCACTTCCACTTTATCTTTCTCGCGTGCGGCGTTCAGGGTCGTAACCAAAGCTACGAAAACGGTGGTCACTTTCAATCCGCCGCCGGTGGACATAGGGGCGGCTCCGATTACCATAAGAATCAACGTCAGCATTAAGGTCGGAGGGGCCAATGTAGCCATATCCGCTACGTTGAATCCTGCCGTTCTAGGCGTGACGGCGCCTAGGAACGCATTTGCCAGTTTCCCCCGCAGGGGAAGGTCGCCCAAGGTATTGTCATACTCGAAAAAGAGGTAGAAAGCCGTTCCGGTAATTAACAGGATCAAGGTAGATATAACAACAATGTACGTATGTACATTAATAATACGGGGCGTATGGATATAATGCTTTTGCTTACCGATCAATATCTTGATACCATTCATCAGCAAGTGATGCAAGAGTTTCAGGTAATTGAAGACGATCGGGAAGCCCAAGCCTCCGAATATAATCAGCATGGCTATCCAGAAATGGAGGTTGTACTTATCCGCCACTAACGGATCGTACATATTGCCGCTCAAGGTAGAGATCCCTGCGTTACAAAAAGCGGACACGGCATGAAACATTGCGTAGAATAATTCCTGCTGCGTACCTCCCGGCAGGCTTCCCCGTACGTCCATATAAATAAAATAGGCGCCGATCCCCTCGATAAACAAGGTCACGAAAAGAATGTTTAAGATGACCCGGAACAACCCTCCCGTCCGATCTTCGTTCAACATATCTTTCAGCATCATCTTGCTCGTAAAAGAGGATTTCCCCATGAAGGAGAGGGCGAAGAAAGAGGTAAATGTCATGACCCCGATACCGCCGATCTGTATTAAAATCATGATGATAATATGCCCGATATGCGTGAAACTAGTGGCTACGTCGACGGTGGTTAGTCCGGTTACGCATACCGAGGTCGTGGAGATAAACAAAGCGTCGATAAACGGGATCCGGTGCGTAGTGGCGTTCGGCAACGATAGCAACCCGGCCCCGACCAATATCACGAACACGAAACTGAGCAAGAAAAGCAACGAGGGCTTGATCCGTGTCTGCATCAGCGTGAACGTCTGCCGGGATAAGTGAATCGTGCTAAGCAGCAATAATAAGACATATACGAAGAGAGGTTTCGTAAGGAAAGACAAATAAGGCAAAGAGTGCGCTATGGCATCCTTGAAAAATATCTTGCTGGATAATACGGCGAATAAAAGGAAATAGATGCTGATATCGAGATACAACATTTTCTCCTGTATGATTTCTTGGAACCTCACCACGTACCGGAGTGTTATGCCCGTGAAAAAAGCTAGCAGGATGAATGGGCGGGAGCGCTCTAGGATATGGACGGAATCGGGTGTCTGTACAAAGCCGAATTGGTAGATCAATACGAAGAAAGAGGCTAAGGAGGCGAGTAGGATGATCGCTTCCGCTATCCCGTTCAGCAATCCCTTCATTTTACCCCAATAAATCAGCCAAGAGAAGTATATGTTTTTTAGATTCATGTCCGATGTTTTATAAATATAACAAATGTAGGAAATAAAAGTTAGAGGTACGTGAAAGCGCCTTCATTATTTGTTCTCGTACTAATTGTTTTACTTACATTATGTGTTGTATAGCATATTGTATGATGTACGATACTGAAATATCAGAAAAATAATCAATTAGGATGTGCAAAAAAGACCTTTTGTAATTGCTTTGTTTAGAAAAATACTTATATTTGCGCAAATCTAATTACTGATATCATGGATACACAAAACGAGAATAGAGAGATGCTTTCCCCCTATGTTTCCGTAGACTGCGTTCTTCTCGGCATCAATGATGACAAGCTCACCGTGCTGTTGGCGGAGCGAAAAAGTGAGGAAGGCGAGTTGATCGGCTATAAAATACCCGGCAGCCTGATCTATGAGAACGAGGATTTAGATGACGCCGCCTATCGGATACTGAATGATTCGACCGGCTTGAAGCGTGTCCAATTGAAACAATTCCGTTGTTTTGGTTCTCCCGCCCGTACCTCGAACCGGTTGGACGTGATGTGGCTGGAGGCGACATCCAAGGTGAAGATCGGACGGTTGATCACGGTCGCTTATCTCGCCTTGTGCAAGAACAGCAGGAAGACGTGTCCGGCCGATAAATCCGACTCGATCCGTTGGTGCCCTATCGACGAGCTTCCTCGCTTGCCATTCGATCATAAAGAGATTATCGAGGCTGCCATACAGGAGATCCGTAATTGGGTGGAGAAGGAGCCCGCTATCATTTTCGACTATATGCCGATGAAGTTCACGGCGTTCCAGCTTAGGCGCACGTACGAGGTGATCTATAACCGTGAGATGGACGTGCGCAATTTTCATAAGAAGATGAATTCCTTGGATTACGTGGTGCCCACGGAGGATATGCAAGACGGGGTCGCCCATCGTGCCGCACGGTATTATCGGTTTGATAAGGTGAAATATAATCAACAACGTTCGAAGTTTAATAAGATATAAAACCATACGATTATGTGTCTGTTAGGATGTGACATTGGAAGTTCTTCCATCAAGGTCTCTATTGTCGATGAGGAGACCGGGTTAACAATAGGTGCGGATTTTTATCCCAAAGAAGAGGCCCCGATCAAGGCGTTGCGCCCGGGGTGGGCGGAGCAAAATCCGGAGGATTGGTGGTCGTACGTGAAGATCGCTATGAAAGGTGCCATGAGCAAGGCGAAGGTGAAAGGCGAGGATATCAAGGCGATCGGTATCTCGTACCAGATGCATGGCTTGGTGGTGGTGGACAAGAAGATGGAGGTGCTTCGTCCATCTATTATCTGGTGCGATAGCCGTGCTGTTCCTTATGGCGAGCGTGCGTTTAAGAATATAGGCGAGAAGCGATGCCTTTCCCACCTATTGAACTCGCCGGGTAATTTTACCGCTTCTAAGCTGGCTTGGATCAAGGAGTACGAGCCGGATATCTACGACCGTATCCATAAGATCATGTTGCCGGGAGATTTCATCGCTATGCGTCTGACGGGGGATATCGTGACTACGGTTTCCGGTTTGTCGGAGGGGATTTTCTGGGACTTCAAGAATAATGCCTTATCGGAGGAGTTGATGAATTATTATGGATTCAGTAAGGATCTGATCGCCGATATCCGTCCGACGTTCGGTTTGCAGGGCGAGGTTACCGCCTCGGTTGCGGCCGAGTTGGGACTGAAGAAAGGTACGCCGGTTACCTATCGTGCGGGTGATCAGCCGAATAACGCTTTATCATTGAATGTATTGAATCCGGGCGAGATAGCGGCTACCGGTGGGACTTCCGGAGTGGTGTATGGCGTGAACGGCAAGGTGAATTACGATACGCTTTCCCGTGTGAATACGTTCGCCCACGTGAATCATACGATGGAGCAGACCCGCTTGGGTGTCTTGTTGTGCATCAACGGGGTCGGTATCCTTAATTCTTGGATCAAACGGAATATAGCGCCGGAAGGCATCAACTATAATGAGTTGAATGATTTGGCGGCTACGGTTCCCATCGGTTGCGACGGCCTTTCGATCTTGCCGTTCGGAAACGGGGCGGAGCGTATGTTGCAGAATAAGCAGATCGATTGCTCGGTTCATGGATTGAACTTCAACATACATACCAAGGCGCATATGGCTAGGGCGGCGCAAGAAGGTATCGTGTTCGCCTTTAAATACGGTATGGATATCATGAATGAGATGGGGATCGATATTCAGGTAATCCGTGCGGGGAACGCGAACTTGTTCTTAAGCCCGATCTTCCGGGATGCTTTGGCGGGCGTGACGGGTACGGTGATCGAACTGTATGATACGAACGGTGCGGTAGGGGCGGCCAAGGGTGCCGGTATGGGTGCCGGTATTTACAAGAATGCGGAAGAAGCGTTCGCTTCCTTGAAGAAGATCAACGTGATCGAGCCGGACGGTTTCAAGGCGAATGCTTATTGCGGGGCGTTCGAGATTTGGAAGGAACGATTGGAACAATCTATTTAACGGCTGAATTATTTACATTTTTAATATATATTATTATGAGTTACTTTAAAGGAGAGAAAGAATTTTTCCCGGGAATCGGACAGATTCAGTTTGAGGGACGTGAGTCAAAAAATCCGTTGGCATTTCATTATTATGACGCGGATAAGGTAGTAATGGGTAAGACGCTAAAGGATCATTTACGCTTCGCTATGGCTTATTGGCATACTTTATGTGCCGAGGGAGGCGATCAGTTTGGTGGTGGAACCAAGTCATTCCCTTGGAACGACGGCACGGACGCTATCACCCGTGCGAAGTACAAGATGGACGCCGCTTTCGAGTTTATGACCAAATGTAATATTCCTTACTATTGCTTCCACGACGTGGACGTGGTGGACGAGGCTCCTACGCTGGGCGAGTTCGAGAAACGTTTGCAGACGATGGTGGAACATGCCAAGGAGCATCAAGCCGCTACCGGAAAGAAACTGCTATGGTCTACCGCTAACGTGTTCGGACATAAGCGTTATATGAACGGTGCCGCTACGAACCCTTATTTCCCGACCGTGGCATGCGCCGGCACGCAGATCAAGAACGCTATTGACGCTTGTATCGCCTTAGGGGGCGAGAACTACGTGTTCTGGGGCGGCCGTGAGGGGTATATGAGCCTATTGAATACGAACATGAAACGTGAGAAGGATCATTTAGCCATGATGTTGACGATGGCCCGTGATTATGGCCGCAAGAACGGTTTCAAGGGTACGTTCCTGATCGAGCCGAAACCGATGGAACCGACGAAACATCAATATGACGTGGATTCGGAGACCGTGATCGGCTTCCTTCGCCATTATGGATTGGACAAGGATTTCGCCTTGAATATCGAGGTGAACCACGCTACCTTGGCCGGACATACATTCGAGCATGAATTGCAAGCCGCCGCCGACGCCGGCATGTTGTGCAGTATCGACGCGAACCGTGGCGATTACCAGAATGGTTGGGATACGGATCAATTCCCGATGGATATCTATGAGCTGGCACAGGCTTGGCTGGTTATCCTTGAGGGAGGTGGCTTGACTACCGGAGGTACGAACTTCGACGCCAAGACCCGCCGTAATTCTACGGACTTGGAGGATATCTTCATCGCTCATATCGGTGGTATGGACGCTTTCGCCCGTGCCTTGATGATCGCCGCCGATATCCTTGAGAACTCAGACTACCGCAAGATGCGTGCCGAGCGTTACGCTAGTTTCGATGCCGGCGAGGGCAAGGCATTCGAGGATGGCAAGCTTACGCTGGAAGATCTTCGTACGATCGCTTTGCGTGACGGCGAGCCGAAACAGATCAGCGGTAAGCAGGAATTATACGAGATGATTGTAAATCTGCATATCTAAATAATTGAAAATCGAGAATTGGGAATTGAAAATTATCGTGCGTAAGCCCTAGTTTTCAGCTCTCAATTCTCAGTTTTTAATGAATAAATCTATTCCATGAAAAATAACAACACTTATATTTTCGCTCTTACCTTGGTCGCTACCTTGGGAGGTCTGCTGTTCGGGTATGACACGGCGTAATTTTGCGGGCAAGAGATCATTAACCCCCGGCGCCCCGCGCCATACACACAAAAAACCATTTCACATTTCAGCACCATGAAAAAAATCTTATGCCTGATGCTCCTGGCCTGCCTGCAGGCAGCCACGTTCCTTCTTCCGGCGCGTGACTTTAAGATTCACGACGGCAAATTCCTGCTCGACGGCAAGCCCCTGCAGCTCATCTGCGGCGAGATGCACTACCCGCGTATTCCGCAGGAGTATTGGCGCGACCGCATACGCCGCGCCAAAGCCATGGGCATCAACACCGTGTCAACCTACGTGTTCTGGAACATTCATGAGCGCCAGCCTGGAGTGTTCGACTTTAAGGGGCAGGCTGACCTGGCCAAGTTTGTGCGCACGGCACAGGAAGAAGGCATGTACGTCATTCTCCGCCCCGGCCCCTACGTGTGTGCCGAGTGGGATTTTGGCGGCTATCCCTATTGGCTTCAGAAAAACCGTAAAATGGTGTACCGCTCCGCCGACCCCGACTTCCTTTCCGCCTGCCGGCGTTACATCAACCGCCTCGGGCAGGAGCTCAGTGGCCTCACCGTCACCAACGGCGGCCCCATCCTGCTCGTTCAGGTGGAAAACGAGTACGGCTCGTATGACAACGACAAGGAATACCTGGCCGCGTTGCGTGACATGATCAGCCAGGCCGGCTTCAACGTGCCCCTCATCACCTGCGACGGTGCCGGACAGATGGAGGCCGGCAAGGTCAGCGGCGCCCTCCCCACCGTAAACGGCGCCGTGGGCGACGACATCATCAAGAGTGTTGACCGTCACCACCCCGGCGGCCCCTACTTTGTAGCTGAATTTTATCCCGCCTGGTTTGACGTGTGGGGCAAGCGCCATTCCCGCCGTGACTACAAGGGTCCCGCCGAGCAGCTCGACTGGATGCTCTCTCACAACGTATCCGTAAGCATGTACATGTTTCACGGCGGCACCAACTTTGCCTACACCAACGGCGCCAACACCGCCTATGGCTATGAGCCCCAGCCCACATCGTATGACTATGACGCCCCCCTGGGCGAGTACGGCAACATCACCCCCAAGTACATGGCCTTCCGCCAGGTCATCCAAAAACACCTGCCCGAGGGCCAGACCCTGCCGCCCGTACCTAAGGAAAACCCCGTGGTGAGCTTTCCCGCCATCACCCTCAGCCAGACGGCCCCCCTCAGCGCCGCCTACGGCCGCCGCGTAAAGTCAGACGGTGTGCTCACCATGGAAGATGTAGACCAGGACTTTGGCTACATACATTATGAAACCACCGTGCCCCACGCCTTTAAGGGCCGCCTGGTGGTAAAAGATGTGCGAGACTATGCCGTAGTGCTTGTAAATGGCCGCAAGGTCGGCACCCTCGACCGTCGCCTGCGTCAGAACAAGCTCGACGTCAACATCCCCGCCGGAGCCAAGCTCGAGATATTGGTGGAGAATGTAGGCCGCGTTAACTACGGTGGTGATATTCTGCACAACCGTAAGGGCATTACCGAGAGCGTCAGCCTCGGCGGCCGCCCCCTCACGGGCTGGACCATCACCCCCCTCCCCCTGTATCGCGCCAACATGAGCGCCATCCGCTTCACCGAGGGCCGCACCTCGGGCCGCCCCGCCTTTTACCGCGGCACCTTCCGCCTCAGCAAGGTGGGCGACACTTTTCTCGACATGCGCTCCTGGGGTAAGGGCGCCGTGTGGGTAAACGGCCACTCTATCGGCAAGTACTGGTACGTAGGCCCGCAGCAAACCCTATACGTGCCCGCACCCTGGCTCCGTGAGGGAGAGAATGAGGTGGTGGTATTTGAGATGGAAGACACCGGCCAGCCTCGTACCATTTCCGGCCTTTCCCAGCCCATACTCGATGAAGTTCATCCGGATAAGTTCGCCGCCAAGCGCCCCGCGCACATGCCTGATAAAACGCCTGTATTGGACGAGGGTGACAAGATATTCAGCGGTACGCTCCGTCAGGTCGACGGCCCCCAGCGCTTTAGTTTTGACACGGGCAAAACCCTGCGTCACCTCTGCATTGAGGTGAACTCATCATATGACGGCAAAAACGCCTGTTTGAGTGAACTGACCCTTTTGGGTGCTGACGGCAAGGAAATCAGCAAAGACGATTGGCAGATTGTTCACGCCAACAGCGAGGAGCCCCGCGAGGGCGACGCCGAAAACTTAGTGGATGCCGATTTCGGTACTTACTGGCATTCCATCTGGAAAAAGGATCCTCGCCCCATGCCCTACCGCGTGATTATTGACCTGGGCGAAATCCAAACCGTTACGGGCGTTATCCTGCGCCAGCGCAGTGCCGGCATGCCCGGCTGCGTAAAGCACTTTACGCTCTACGGCCGGCCGCAGTTCTTCCTGTTTAAGTAAAACGCTCGCCCGTCCGGCCAGCAAACCCCATTAAAAAAGAAACCTGCCCCTCCGGCCAAAGCGCCTGAGGCGGCAGGCTTTTCTTTGCGCCCGCCGCGCGGGGCCGCGCCTTTTCGGGCCACGGGCGCGGCGGCATGCCCCTCCCCGGGCGCGGCGGAAGCCCCCGCGCGGTAGGCCGAGGGCGAGCTGCCCGCGCCGGGCGCCTGAAATAACGCCCGAACACGGCTGGGCAGGAAAACGCAGCGCGTAGGCCACCTCCTTGATGCTCATCCTCGGGGAGTTCCGCAGCAAGTGCCCCGCCTGCCATATCGTAAAGGTTTCCAGCCACTGCATGGCCGTACGCCCCGACTGCGCCTTGACCACTTGCGACAGGTAACCCGAAAAAAGCGCCCTGCACATAAAATGCCTGCCGGCGGGTAGCGCGGCGGTTCACTTGGGGTCTTGCCCTCCGCCGCCGGCAGCAGGCTCCTCGGGAGATTGTTTGTATGAGGCTGCTGCTGCCGAATGGGGGGGCGGTGGATTGCCCGCCTGCGCCGCGCCGTCACGTTATGCACGGAGAAGCCCAAAAAACAAGGTCGGACTTTGTTTGATTAAAGTCCGACCTTGTTTTTTGGGGAAGCCACCTTGTTTTTCCAAAGTCCCGCTTTTTGTTCCCCCGCCGCCCGTGCCCGGGTTTTTGTTCCGCGCGTGTGTGTTTGCTCCGTGCTCTCTCTCCCGCCGGCTGCGGCTGCGCCGTGGCGCGGCGGTGTGTGTCAGAAGGGGTAGCCGATGGCCAGATGATAGGCCAGCGAGTCCTTGAAGCGCGGCATGTTGTACCATCCGCTCTTACCCGTGTCGTAAGGCGCGTGAAGGGCAACGCCCACGTCGAAACGGATGACCAGAAAGTCGAGGTCGTAGCGCAGGCCTACGCCGGTGCCTACGGCAATGTCTTTCAGGTTTTTCAGTGAAATTTCGGCATTCGGTCGCTGGGCGTCACGACGCGTGAGCCATACGTTGCCCGCATCCAGGAAGGTGGCTCCGTGAAGGTCGCCGAACAGGTGAAAACGCAGCTCGGCGTTGGCTTCGAGTTTAAAGTCACCCGTCTGGTCGGTATAGGCGTAGGCCGAACTGAGCGGACTTTGGTAGCGTCCGGGACCTACGGAGCGTACGGCAAAACCGCGTATGCTGTTGGCTCCGCCTACGTAGAACTGTTCAGTATAGGGGGCGCGCAGCGAGTTTCCGTAGCTCAGAATCACACCGCTATAAAAACGTGTGGCAATTTTTACGCCCGGTGTGAGGCTGAATGTCTTGTGTACTTCAAACGTAGCCTTTACAAACTGGGCAAACGGGTTGCCGAAAAGTTGCTTGTCCTGCTGGTTAAAGGGCTTTCCTGCCGCGGCGTAGAAACCGGAGAGCAGGTTTCCGGCTTCCTTCAGCGTAACCTGCAGCCAAATCGGGTGTTTGCGCTGGGCAGGTGAGGCGTAGGTATAGGCGTAATAGATGGAGGGTACAAACTGGTCGCGCATACTGGTATAGAGCGCCGGGTTGGCCGTCATGATGGAGTCAAATTCATGAGTGGTGTGCTGCAGGCGGTCGAAATCAAGGCCAAACGGAATGAGTTCGTGCTTGGTGGTTGATTTGGGGTGCCATTGATAGGAGGCCGTAAAGCCAAACGATAGCATGCCGTAGAAGTTGGCCCTGTTTTTCCAGTTGCTTTCAAGGGCAAAATTGCTGGTGGCCGGGAAACGCCAGCGGCGGCGTCCGGCGCGCGGAATGAGAAAACGCGGAAATTCGAGCGCCAGTTTGGTACCCAGTTCGTAGGAATTGAGCAGAGAGCTGTTGCCGCTCTTCTTGGCTCCGGCGCCCGTTTGCCATTCGTAGGAGCCGTAAATGTCAAAAGATACTTTTTCACCAGCCCCGAAGGCATTGCGCTTGGCCAGTCCGTAGGACACTACCGGTCCAACCTGCTGGTTGCTCTTGAACTCGGCACTCACCTCGAAGTTGCTGTCGTACAGCTTGTCCATGGTGGCGTTGATGTAAAGGTCGAGCGTGTCGCACGCGGCCGTAGTGTCGCGTGGAATATAGTTGATGTCCATTTGGCTGAGCACGCCGATGGCTCCGATTTTTTCCTGAGTCATGTTCTGGTCGCTCAGAGAGTAGAGGTCGCCGCGGCGCTGCGTGATGGCGTGAAACCACATGCGTGGCTTGAGCGGCATTTTTTCGCCCGACCAGAAAAAGGTGTAGCTGCTGTCGCGGCTCGAGAAACGGCGGTTGGGAATGTCGGTATCCGTGCGTTTCAGGCTGATGTATGTGCGCCCCATGTACCAACGGCTTTTCTGCCGCTGCGTTATATTGTCGGTAGGCATCAGCTTGAGGCTGACGTGATAGGGATGTTGGGTGGTGTCGGCCTTGAACGTGGCGTAGGGGGCCGAATAGTAATAGTATCCGTTTTCGCGCAGCAGGGTTTCGATGCGTTTCTGTTCGTCTGACAGGTTGACCACGTTGAAGGCGTCGCCCTTGTGCAGTTTGGTTTCGGTTTGATTGGCTTTGATCAGGCTGTCGGCGTCGGGCCAGAATCCTTCGTAGGCGATGCTGTCAAGACGGAATACGCGGCCCGTCTGTACGGTATAGGCCACGCGGGTTTTGCGTGGATTCTTTTGCGGAATGGTGTCGTAGTTTACTTTTCCTCTAAAGTAGCCGTAGTTGCGCAGTGTGTTCGAGGCCACCTTTATACGTACGTCCGGATTGACTGTCGACAGGAGTACGGGGGTAGAGGCAAAGCGCCTGAATATCCATTTGGCCAGTTTCCCTTTTTTGTTGACCATGCTGTTGTAAATCCATAGCCCCGGCTGTATGGGCCAGCGCATTTGTGACGAGCCGAAGATGGAACCGTTGGGCGGATAGGCCAGTACGGCGTCGACCTCGCTTTTTACTCGTTCAAAATCTTGCTGGTCTTTTTTACGGCGTTGTGCCCGCTCTGCTTTGGTTTGTGCGGAATCTTCCTGTATGCGCTGGTTTTGTGCGTCGTTTCCTTTCAGGAAGCCCATGGTGGCATCAACACTTTGGGCTATGGCCGTAATGACGCCCGTTGAATCCTGCTTTTTGTTTTTTTTGTTGCCCGGAGCATCGGTATATTCCGTTTTGCGCAGACCGATGTAGAGTTGTTCCCCTTCAGGCAGATTTTTGGTTGTGGAGCATCCGCAGGCCATACACGTCAGTATCAGTAGTGAGAGGACGGGCAGAATATATTTTTGGTACATTGTGGTCATGGTAGAATGTATTTACTTGTATTGACTTACTTTTTTTCGGGAACCGACGGCTTGGGCGTGCGGAACAGGAACAGTTCGCCCAGACGGTTCGTCTTTCGGCGAAGTACGAGACCTGCGCCCGTCTTGGTGAGCTGTCCTTCAAGCGGGTCGTTGGCCGAGCGGTCGTAATAAACCTTGACGTATCGGGTTGACCCCTTGTCGAGCCGGTATTCCAGTGATACGTTGTCAATGAAACTTTCTGCAGAGTTGTGAGCATCGGCACCCGTACTGACTTTGCCACCGATAATGATGCTTACCCGGTTGCCCCAGAAACGTTTGGCAAATTGGAATGAGTAGTCGGTTGTGGCTGTGCCGGTGGCGGATGTGCCGCTTTCAACACCGACGTTGATGTCGAATGTACTCAGCGCTCCGTCTGTAATGTTCTGAATTTCGTTTTGCAGGAATGCGTTGAGGGCATTGTTGGCCTTGAATCCGGAGGTGTTCAGGCCTTCGTCAGTCATGTACATACCTGTGGCCAGCAGAGTTACTGCAGTTTTGCTGCGCTGTTCCTGCGTCATGGCTGCCAGCTGGTTTTGTACGCTCAGGTCTTCAGGTGCTTCCACGATGAAAGTCAGTCCCATTTGTTCCAAAGGCTTGGTAATGGCTACCCCAACGTCGAACGCTACGGAACGAGGCACGTCGTTTTCCGTAACAATGGCTTTCACGCGTTCTTTGGCCGTAATGTTAAGTGTTGGGTTGGCTACGTCGCCGGTAAAGGTAACCGAACTTCCCGGTGAAATGGTAAAGGTCTTGAGCGGAATGATGGGCAGGGCGTATTTCATTTCTCCGCTCTGTACGGTCATTTGTCCTGTAAGTCGCAGGTCGCCTTGCGGACGCATGCGCAAATTCAGGTTTCCGCCGCCTTCCAGATCGACATAGCTCTGCTTGTCGTCGCTCAGGTCACAATGGAAGTGAGCCGTTTCGTTGATATTGACAGTCAGTGAAATGTCGACACTCGTGGGTGGGGCCTGCTGGTCGGAGGATGTGGTTGTGGAATCGTTGAAGTCGACAAATTCAACCAGTCCCTTCAGCCGGTCGTCTACACTGAGCGGCGAGTCCTTGAGAATATAGGTCATGTCGGTTCCACCCAACACATTGAGCTTGCCGTTGAGTCGCAGGTTATTCATGTTTCCGCGCATGCTTCCGTCAAAGTCAGCCAGGACTTGTCCGTAGAGCATGGATGACTTTTTCCGTTTCGTATTGATTACCTCAAATTGCTTTCCGGTCATGTTCAGATTCATGGCAATGTTGGAGAAATCGCCCAAGTCTATGTTACCGTCAAGAATGAGCGGGTTCTTTCCGGTGGAGTACATCCGGAATTGTTCAAAGTCAAGCCGATTGTCCCGGAAGCGCAGGGAGTCATTGTCCAGTCTGAAGTCAAATCCGTACACATCGGAATAAACATGAGCATCGTTAAGCATAAGACTGCCGTTCAGCCGTGGCTGGTTGAGCGATCCGTTTACGTTTATCACTCCGTTGCCCATACCGCGCAACATCACGTCTGTTCCGGCCATGAATCCGTTGATGAGTTCCAGAGGGAAATTGGTCAGCTGTGCCGTTCCGTCAAAAATACCTCCGTTTTCTTCACTGTAAATGCCTTCTGCCAACAATGCGTTTTCGCCGTTGCGTGTGACGAGCATGCTTGCCTGATGTTTGTCACCTTCGGGCAGATAAACGATGTCGGTCCCGATGTCACCCAAAGCTACACCTTCGTACGCCAGTTTGGTTGTCTGTACACATCCTGTGGCAGTCAGTTCTTTTCCGATGCTGCGTACATGAAGGTCGGCTTCCAGCATACCACTGATTTGTGGCATGTAGGGAATGGATTTGGAAAGCTCATCCAAATTGATATGAACGAGTGACAACGTCAGGTCGTTGATGCTGTCGTTTGGCTCTCCGTAAAGTTTCAGTCCGGTTCCGTCGTCGGCTTCTAGATTGATGTCGGCATATATTTTTTTATTGTTTCCGAGGAAGAGGTAATTGTTCTCATTGATATTGAAGGTGCGATAAGCTATGATTGATTTGCCGGGAGTAAAGGACAATTGTATTCCTTTATCCGGAATGACCTGAGCTCTTATGCCTAAGTCAACCCCCTTATCGCCGTCTTTGTCAATAAAGTCAAAGTGTGCCCCTACATCGCGAGGATAGACGTAAGCATTCATTCCTAAGCGGAACTTATCGGGGTTTTCTTTGGCTGAGTTTACTACACTGCCCAGCATCTTGAATCCCCGGTTGTCCTGGAACATGCGCAGCGATATCGTGTCAAGCTGCCATCCGGCTGCTTTCACCGTATGGATTTCAGCGTGTCCGACAACGCCTTGAGCCGTATCGCTCTGTAAGTCAATTGACAAACGATTAAAATCATATCCCTTGATACGGGCCATGTTGGAGAGTGGGTTGTCGCGCCCGGCATTCAGCTTGAAGTTTGCTGTGGGCAGGATAACTTTCAACTGGCTGTAGTCCAGCCGCCGCTCTTTCAACTGCAATTGCAGCGTTTCAACAAAGTGTTGCAGATGATTGCCTATTTTTTCAAAGTTGCCTTGTGCCTGCAGGTTCATGTTGAAATCGCCGGAAGATATCCATGCCCGTGAGGTGTCGGGAGAAGTGGACAACGCAAATTGCACATCTTTCATGGATGTACCCATTTTAGGAGTACTGATATGTATATTGTTGATGTTGCCGGTCACACCGTAGTCTGTAAACTGGCGGTTTGTGTACCCTTCCAGTCTAATGTAGGCTCCCACGTCGAGTGTATCCTTTGTGATTCCCAATTCCTTAAGCCGTATTTCGGGCCAGTCGCTTTGCAGGGTCAGGTGTATCATTTTTCCAACCTGTTGTGTGGTAAGCAATCCCCTTGAGTTCAGCCATTTACTGTTGACATAGTAGATGGTAGAACCTTTCCCGCCAGCCATTTGTGCTTGCACTTTAATGGAATCGATGGTCAGGGTATCGTAGGTCAGGCTACCCACGCGCGCTGAGGCATTGAGCCGGCAGCGGGGCGACATGATGTCGAATCCCCTTCCGCGGGCTGTCAGTTGTGCGGTCAGCGGCGAAAGCGGAAGGTCGGGGAGGAAGGCCCGAATCGGGAAATGCCGGCTCAGCATACGGATTTGGTATTGTTCGGTGGTGGAGTTGAAGCTTCCTTTCAGGGTTACGGAACCTTTTCCGGGCAAGGTTAGTGCGGCATCGGCACCATAAAGCTGGTGATTGGCCGATACCTGTGCGCTCAGGTTCAAACCGGCTGGAATCCTTACGCTTCCGGCTCCTAATTGCTTGAGCATACGATTGGCCCAGTCGGTGCGTTGCAGCTTGAGGTCGAGCTTGGCTTTGGCACGCATACGGTTGGGTGATAGTATTTCCGCCATGTTTCCGGATGCATTCAGTGTCAGCATTTCCGGCATTTGTATGCGGCAGGAGAGCAGTTGCATGTGGTCGATATTTCCCTGCATCCGGATGTCTGCCCGCAGTGAAGCGGGCGGTATCAACTTCTGTATGTCGCCGGGCAACATCGGGATTACCAGTTGCTTGATGTCTTGGCGTCCCAACAGAATTTGCAGGTGGGTTTTCAGTTTACCGCCCTTTCCGGGAGACAAGGCTTTGAAATCCATTGTCACGTTTCCTTTTATGGAGGACCATGGCGTAGCCAGATTGAATTCCGGAAGGCGTAACCCGACAGAATCCATCAGTACCTGTATTCGGGAGCGGGTCAGTTGTAAACCGCTCTTCTCCTTCAGTTTCAACTGTGGGATGAATGCGCGCAGCCGTCCTACAGAATCGTAGCTGAAAGTATCTACCTGTAATCTCAGTTTGCTGAACGACAGATGGTTGAAGTCGAGACCAGACTTTGTTCTTGCGGCTTGCGGAATATCGTAGGTAGCAGCGCCCTGCCAAATTTTCAGACTTTGGGCCGAATAGTATCCGACTCCAGTATCAAACCATCCGTGTCGAAGGGCCATTTGCCCGATGTCGGCTCCTATGCGCATAGAGTCGCCCGGCATGCTCAGCTGTATGGACGTGTTCAGAATGTCCACTTTGCCGACTCCTATTTTCCATGCAGATGTGGAAGGTGTGGTGTCTTTTTTAGCGGTGTCCGAGAGGTATACCTTCAAGTTGGCATCACGCAGGCATGCATGATTCAGTTGTACAAGTTCGTTCCCCCAGTCCACGCAGGCTGCCTGTCCTGACAGCTCGCCCACGTTTCCTTCGATGCGGGTGTCCGAAATCATGTCGTGTGTGCTGAGGCGGGCGTCATACAGCCCCAGGCCCGTTACTTCGGCCCGTCCCTGCAGCAAAGGCCACAGCTTAACGTCAATTCGCAGGGCACGTGCACTGACGAGGGTATCGCCGGGGGCGGTTCCCCGGGCTGCCAGCATTTGCCCCATACTCAAACTGAGTGGAAACGCCAGCCGGACCTGACCGATACGAATCGTCATACCTGTAGCTTCCGACAACTTTTGGGTAGTCAGCCCAACGGCCCAGCGCTGAACGGGTGGTATATATAGCAGCACGGCCAGGCATAAAAACAAGGCTATGGGCGTGGCCACCGCCATACCTGCTATTTTGGCAATACGCTTGAACATATCTTGATTATTCCTCCTTAAATATAAATCTGTTGTTTTTCCTTTTTTTCTGGGCGGAACGGGTTTGCCGTAAGGCGGAAAAATGTTTTGCCGGTTTTTGCGTCTGTTCCACCGAAATGAATGAACTTTATTAATTGCAAAGTAACGAAAAAAAAGTGATTTTGTCCTTTGTCTGCCTCTTTTTTTGTACATTTACCTGCACAAGTCATGAAAAGCATACCCATATTCTTTTTTTTGAGCGGCCTGCGTATATATGACTGCCGAAATTACAGACATGAGGCCTTCTTTTCGTGGAGGATAATTGAAAAACATGGACGTTGAAACATTATTGTCATAAAACTTGCGTTTCTTTGCATGTAAAAAACTCAGTGCAGAATGATTAAAATAGAAAAGAATCAGATTATAGCCCGTGATGTAAGCTGGATGTATTTCAACCATCGCATTTTGCGTGAGGCACAGCGTCCTGACGTTCCGCTTTTGGAGCGTATTTCGTTTCTGGGAATTTATTCCAACAATCTTGACGAGTTTTTCAGGGTTCGTGTGGCTTCACTCAGTCGTATTGCGCAAGCTGACCAGCAGAAGTTGTCTCCCGCCATACGGGAGGCCAAAAAGGCCATTAAGCAGATTAATACCCTTAATGCTGAGTATTCGCGTGAATTTGAGCAGACCACGCAAATGCTCACCCAGCAGCTTCGCGAGCAGGGAATATGGCTGATTGACGATGCGCAGGCCTCGCCTGAGCAACGTGAATATATCCGCCGGTTTTTCCGTGACAAACTTAACGGCACTACGCAGCCTGTGTGGCTGAACGGTCCCGGCCAACTTACTGACGAGGATGACGACGTGATTTTTCTGGCCGTTAAATTAAAATATGCGCCGAGTTCATCACGCTACCCGCAGAAGAATTTTGCCATTGTCAAACTTCCTGTCAAGAAAGTCGGGCGTTTTCTCCGTTTGCCTGACCACGACGGGCATGCCTGCCTGATGTATCTGGACGATGCCGTACGCTTGTGTCTGCCATGGCTGTTTGCCGGCTTGTCCTATAATTATTTTGAAGCCTATGCATTCAAGTTTACCAAGGATGCCGAGATGGATATCGAAAACGACCTCGACGTGAGTCTGCTGCAAAAGGTGCAGCGGGGAGTGCGAAGCCGGAGGCGCGGTGAGCCGCTACGGGTGATTTACGATGCCGCCATGCCTCGCGATCTGCTGAAAAAGGTGATGGGCAAACTGCGCCTTGACCGGCTGGATACTACCGTGGCCGGCGGACGCTATCATAACCATAAGGACTTTATGCAGTTTCCCGACTGCGGCCGTACGGATCTGAAGTTTCCGCGTTGGGAGTCTGTCTTGCCTGCGGCCTTTGAAAGCCAGGATAGCTTGATTGACAAAATCATGAAGCGCGACCTCATGATTCACGTTCCTTACCAGTCGTTCGATGCCTATTTGCGTCTGCTGCGTGAGGCGGCTATCAGTCCACGGGTGGAGTCAATCAAAACTACCCTTTACCGTCTGGCCAAGGATTCAAAGGTGGTGGAAACCCTGGTAACCGCTGCCAAAAACGGGAAAAAAGTTACCGTGGTTATTGAACTGCTGGCACGTTTTGACGAAGCCAGCAACATTTCCTGGAGCAAAAAGATGCGTGAAGCCGGCATCAATGTCGTGTTTGGCGTGGAGGGATTGAAGGTGCATTCAAAGATTACGTGGATTAAGACTACCGAGGGCAATCTGGCCTGCATCGGTACCGGAAATTTCCATGAAGGAAATGCCCGTGTATATACCGACTGCCTGCTCATGACGGCTCACACAAAAATTGTAGACGACGTTAACCGGGTGTTCGATTTTATCCATTCGCCGTTCCGTCCCGTAAGATTCAAGGAACTGCTCGTGTCGCCCAACAACATGAAGCGTCAGATTCTGCAGCTTATTGATGAGGAAATCAAAAACAAACGGGCCGGAAAAGAAGCCTATATCCATGTAAAAATCAATCACATCACCGATCCTGATGTGGTGCGCCACCTTTATAAGGCTTCGGCCGAGGGCGTTGAGGTGGGAGCCGTGTTGCGAGGCAACTGCTCTATGGTTACGGGCATACCGGGCCTGACGGAAAACATACATCTTCACGGCATCATCGACCGTTATCTGGAGCACGCGCGCATTCTTATATTTGCGCATGGCGGCAAGGAGAAGTTTTATATCGGTTCGGCCGACTGGATGCCGCGCAACCTGGTCAACCGGGTGGAGGTGATGACGCCTGTATACGACCCACGCCTGCAGCAGGAACTGCGGTTTATTGTTGATTGCGGCCTGAACGACACGGTGCAGGCCCGCGTGGTCGACGGGACCGACAATCCGCAGATATGGCCCGTAAAGCCCGGGCGTGAACCCCTGCGTTCGCAACAGGTGCTGCACAACTACTATCGGCAGATGCGGGAGGAGGAAAATGAATCCGGAAACGAATGAAAAACCTAAAAAAGACCTTTTATAGCCTATGGACAACCAAGTTTTTGCAGCCATTGATATTGGTTCAAATGCAGCCCGACTGCTCATCAAGCGGATGGAGCCTGCTGTTGAGGGCGAAAGTCCGAATTTCAGGAAAATGTTTTTTCTGCGCTATCCGCTCCGGCTCGGCGAAGATGTTTTTACGCTGGGAAAAATCAGCAAGGAGCGTCAGCAGAAAACACTCTATATGATTAAGGCGTTTAAGAACCTGATGCGCTTGTACAACGTCGACAGCTATCGGGCCTGTGCCACTTCGGCCATGCGCGAGGCGCGTAACGGAGCCGACCTGGTGGAGAGCATCCGCAAGAAGACGGGTGTGGATATTGAACTCATTGACGGACGCGAGGAAGCCAGCATCATTTATGGCAACCACGTGGAGTATGCTTCGCGCATGAAGCGGCAGTGTGCCTATGTTGACGTGGGTGGCGGTAGTACTGAAATTTCAATCCTTTCCGAAGGCCGTATGGTAAGCAGCCAGTCGTATAAAATCGGTACGCTCCGCATGCTCCATGAAACTGACGACTACGTCAGTTCGGTGCTCAGCCAGATTACGGCCGACATGCAACAGGCGGCCCGGAATCTGGGACCTACGGAAATGGTCGGGTCGGGCGGAAACATCAACAAACTCTATAAGTTGGTGCACGAAAAGAGCGCCAGCCAGATTCTGACGGCTCCTGAACTGGAACGCATCGTCGACCGACTCAGCGGCCTGACGCCTCAGGAGCGCATGACGCAGTTCAAACTTAAGGCTGACCGTGCCGATGTGATTGTGCCGGCAGGCATTATTTTCCGTACGGTGGCGCGCGCCTTGTCAACCCGACAGATTTTCGTGCCTATGCTGGGACTGGCCGACGGTATTGTCGACCGCATGTTCCTGCAGGCCATGGCACGCGAGGAAAAGCGCAAGCGGAAGGCTGAACGGAAGGCCGACATTGAAGCGTCGGCTTCAACTGACGCTACGGTTTGAGAAGCCGGCAAAGGCAGGGCCGTCAGGCGCGGAACAAACAGCAGCACATGCTTTGTGTGATTTTTTTGGAGAGAAAAGCGTATGGTGACAAGTTGTTTCCATACGCTTTTTGTTTTATCAGAAAGGAACGTAAGGGAAGATGAAACAGCCGGGCACTTAAGTATGTTTTTCTGCCGGGTAAAGGAAAAAAGGTGCCGGGCTGTCGGAAACCGGAGCGCAGCTCGTGTGGAAACGGTCGCCTCTGTGTATGGAAACAAATGCTGCCGCCCGTACTGACCGGAATGGAGTCAGTGCGGGCGGCAGCATTTTGAGGTAAAGCCCTTGTGGGATGGGGATTATTTTTGCGGTGTCAGGTAGTGGGGACTGTAGCGGTAGCCGCCCTGCTTGAGCAGCAGCGTGTCGGCCGACATACGGCGGCAGAAGTCGGCAAAGTCTTTTTTCGCTTCAGGCGTCCATCCCGTTTCGGCAATGGCCATCAGGCGCGGCAGGGCCAGATATTCCAGCAGGGTGGAGTCGGCCACGTGCTCGGTCCAGAAGGTGCCCTGCACGCCGGTGTAGTATTGCTGCTGCGCGTCACTGACGCCTTGCGGAATGGGGCGGTAGTTGTAGGTACGCTGCAGGTCGTCGTTGCCGTCGCCGGCCACTTTCATCCAGCTGTTGTCCTGTTTTTGCCGGCGGTTGATGTAGTAGTAGAAATAGGGCGTCATTACGTTGTTCAGCCCCAGCGAGGCTGCCTTTTTTGAAGCATCTTCCGGTCCTATCCAACACATGATGGTGGCGCCGGTGGAGCGTATGAGGTCGACGTCGGCGTTCTGTTCGGTAATACTCTCGTTCCAGAGGTAGAGCTTGCGGCCTCGGGTGGCGGCATAGTCGGCCATTTCCTTGATAAAATGCGACTGCAGCTGACGGGCATTGGTCAGGCCCTCGTCTTTCATTTTTTGTTGACACAGTTTGTTCTGCTCCCAGGCCACGGTGGGACACTCGTCACCGCCGATATGAATGTGAGGATAGGGGAAGATGTCCATCAGTTCGCCCAGTATGTCTTTGGCAAACTGTACGGCCTTGGGGTTGGCCACGTTGAGTACGTCGGTCGAAACGCCCCAGGGAATCCAGTTCTGGTGCAGGCTGTCGGGGGTGCAGCTGAATTCCGGATAGGCTGTCATGGCGGCTACGAAATGTCCGGGCATGTCAATCTCGGGCAACACCTCGATATGACGTTCGCGGGCGTAGGCTACGATGTCGCGCATTTCCTCCTGCGTATAGAAGTAGGGGCCGTAGGGCTGGTTGGTGTAAATATGGTCTTTCTTATCCCATTCCCACTGATAGGAGTTGGGAGCAATGCTGCCTACTGAGGTCAGGCGGGGCCATTTCTTGATTTCGGCGCGCCATCCCTGGTCGTCGCTCAGATGCCAGTGGAAACGGTTGAGTTTGTAGAACGACATGAGGTCGAGCAGTTTTTTCACTTCCTCTACGCTGAAAAAGTGGCGGGCCACGTCGAGCATGAATCCGCGGTAGCTGAAGCGAGGCTCATCGGTAATGTTCAGGCAGGGCAGAGTGTAGCCTCCGGCCGGAGCGGTGGCTGCCTTACCCAGCATGACGTGGGGCGGAAGCAACTGCTTGAGGGTTTGGAAGGCATAGAAGAATCCGGCAGTTGTGCGGGCTTCAATGTGAATGCCTTTGGGAGTGATTTGCAGTTTGTAGCCCTCTGTTCCTAACGTGGGGTCTGAGGCCGTGTCCAGTTTGACAAGCGCGCGGCGGCTGCGTGAACTGACTTTGATTTTTTGTCCCGTAGCGGTTTGCATGTGTTGGGCAAAGCGGCGGGCTTCAGCTTGGATGCTGTCGGGCAGATTGTGGCAGCTAATGGTCCACTTTTGGGGTAAAATCACTTGTCCGGATTCGGTGGTCATCGACATGGGGCGCGGAGTTATGCCACGTTGTGGCTGCGATTCGGCTCCGACGGTGTGGAGAGCACACAGACTCATGCATAGGGTGAACAGTGTACCCAATAATTTGTGCTTCATGATGTGGTTGGAATTTATTGAATAAAAGTGATGTTTTTGATGACAAGATAAATGGAGCGGGGCTTGGGTAAGCCCGGGTACAAAGGTGTTGTAGACCTTTTTTCCGGCCGGTGTGGGGCCTTTTCCGGGAGACAAAGATACGACTTTTTCGTGAATTACATTGTACTTATACGGCAGCGGCCACTGCCGGCAAACCTCTTGTGTGGTTGAGGTTGTGCTGACAGTGGCCGCAGAATAGGGCGGATAAAGTGTTGCCCTCTTATGGTTTGCGAACAAAGGTTTTTTGTCCGTCAATGATATAGATGCCTTGAGTGGCTCTTTTCTGCCGGCGTCCGCTCAGGTCGTAGATGCCCTTGGGTGCGGTGGCGTCGGAGATGTGGCTGATGCCGGTGTTGACGGGCTCGTAAATCAGGGTGATTTCCACGTTGGCGCTGAGCGGACTGAGCTGGCTCAGGTTGCCTTCGGTGCGCAGGTACACGTAGCCGGCTTTGCAGAGGGTGTCGGCGGTGCAGGCTGAGCCGGCGGCGTAGAATTTCGTGCTGCTCGGCACCAGGGCACGGCCGGTGGTGTCCACCTGATGGATGGTGACGCTGAAGTACGGCGCGGTATAGTAGCGGTAGATGGTGAAGTCGTGGCCGCCGCTGTAGCCGGTGAACTTACCCACGTTGCCGTTCCACCAGAGTCCGTTGGTGCCTTGCATACGCAGGGTGTTGGTCTGCTGGCCGGCCGTCAGGCTGAATGCGTCGGGGCGTGAGGTGGCGGTGATGTCGGTACCGCTGCTGAGCACGGGGATGTAGAGGCCCGAGCCGACGTTGCCGAACTGGTAGCGCCCGTTCTTTTCCTCTATCGTCCAGGTGTAGTAAGGCGTCTGGTTTTCAATGCGTCCGCTGGCCATGATGAGCTTGTTGTCGGGGCTGACGTTGAGGTAGCCGCGGCGCTCGGTGTTGCTGGCCGTGTTGTAGAGCACGTAGTGCTGTCCGCTGACGGGCTTCAGTACCGGCTCGGCCAACTGGCGCACGCCGCTGTAAGCCTCGGTGGTGTAGCGGAACACCAGGGTAGTATCGCTGGTCGGCGTCAGGCTGAGGCTTGTTTCGTCGCCCTTCAACTGATAGTAGGGGATTTCGGGAGCCGTGAGGGTGAGTGCACTGTCTACGGGGCAGGTAATCTGCTCGCGCTGGATGATGCCGCCGTTGGCGTCGATACATTCCGTATTGACGGCGAAGCGTACGCGGCGGTAGGTGACGTCAACGGTCTGTGCCTCGCTGATGGCGCTGAACTGCGGAGCCTCCTGCTGGCTGTCGTTGTACGAAACGAGGGCGTAGTTGTCAATTTGCGGAGCTGTGGCCGTGAAGTCCGTGCCCTGGCTGACGCTCTGGGTGTAGGTGCCGAGCAGTTTGCCGTCGGTGTCGCTGCAGCGGTAGGTCACTACGGCCACGGGGCGCATGGTCCAGGCGTTGCCCTGCAGGCGTACGGAGTTGCCGCTCTGGTTACCGTTGGACTTGTCAGTACCGGCAGCCACCTGTCCCTGAAGGGTCAGGTATTCGGTAGACACGGGGAAGAGGTAGCTTCCGTTGATGCCCAGGTTGTAGTCATAGTAAGTGGTGCTGAACGTGCTGGTCAGATTGGCCGGAGTGGTACTCATGGTGACGGCATAGCCTACGCGGCTGGTCAGGCTCGAAGAGAGCTGGCTGATGTAGCGTCCGGTGGCAGCGTTCTTGAGGCGGAAGATCTGTCCGCCCTTGCCGTTGTCCGTCACTTGTTCGGCCACCCAGGCATCGGCGGCATAGGACGTGGTGGCGTAGGTCAGGTTGTTCTGTCCCTTGTCGTCAAGGGCAATACCTTCGTAACCCTCCACACTGTTGCTGAGCTGATAGGTCTGGCCTTCTTTCAGACCACCGATGGAGGCGTAGCAGTTGCCAATGGCCGTTTGCAGTTGGGTGAGATACTGTGTCGTTTCCTCCTGTGACATGTTGTCGGTAGACTGGGCCAGGAGTTCCTTGAGGGCGGCTACCTGAGCCTCGCCGGCTTGTCCGGGCAGGGGCGTGTCGGCGTAGGTCGGTATGCCGGCCAGCTGGTTGGCTTCTGCAAGAAGCGTGCCGAGCTGTTGGCTGGAGTCCGTAAAGTCGGGACGCAGCTGCCAGTCGCAGGAGTTACCGCCGTCGGCCGGTACGTTCCACAGGTTGACCGAGTAGCCCTGGCCCGAAGCGGCCGCGTTGAGCAGCCAGCTGCCTAAGGCGTCGGTAGAGATGCTGTAGTAATAGTAGTCGCCGTCCTGTCCGTAGCGGTCGGCGGTGATTTTAAAGTCGTAGTGCTTCTGGGTGGCATCGTAGCTGAATCGGGCCGTATTGCTGGTGGTCGTAGTCGGGATGACGGAACCCTCGGGCTGTGCGCGGCACACTAGAGCAAAGTAACCGGCGCGGTCGGGGTCTTCCTCTAGGGCCCAGAACTGGTTGTCGTAGTTGTCGTCGCCTTCAGCGGCTTGGGCGTTGGTCCAGAGTACACCAGCCTTGGCGCCCTTGCCGGAGTATTGCGAAATCAGCGGCGAGCCTTCGGCCAGCAGTTCGATGCACTTGTTGGCGCGGTCGCCGGTGGAGCGCGTTACCAAGCGGTAGTAATAGGACTTGTCGGCGGTGGAGAACTTCGGCATCACCTTGTCTGTCTGGGTGCTTGTGCCCGTCAGGTAGTGCGGGCTGTAGCGGTAATTGCCGAGCTTGAACATTACGGTATCCTGGGCCATGCGCTGACAGAAGCTCGTGAAGTTCTTTTTGTTTTCAGGAGTCCATCCGGTTTCGGCAATGGCCATTAGGCGCGGCAGGGCCAGATATTCCAGCAGGGTGGAGTTGGCCACGTGCTCGGTCCAGAACGTGCCCTGTACGCCGGTGTAGTAGGGCTGCAGGGTGGTGCTGACGTTGGACTGTATGGGCTGGTAGTTGTAGGTGCGCTGCAGGTCGTCGTTGCCGTCGCCGGCTACCTTCATCCAGCTGTCGTCCTGCTTTTGCCGGCGATTGATATAGTAGTAGAAGTAAGGCGTCATGACGTTTTGTAGTCCCAGCGATGCGGCTTTCTGTGCAGCAGCCTCAGGGCCGGTCCAGCACATGATGGTGGCGCCGGTGGAGCGAATGAGGTCAACGTCGGCATTACTCTCAGTGATGCTCTCGTTCCAAAGGAAGAGCTTGTGGCCGCGGGTGGCGGCAAAGTCTGCCATTTCCTTGATAAAGTGCGACTGCAGCTGGCGGGCGTTGGTCATGCCCTCGTCCTGCATTTTCTGCTGACACTCGGCATTTTGCTGCCAGGCCGTGGTGGGGCACTCATCACCGCCGATGTGAATGTAGGGATAGGGGAAGATGTCCATCAGTTCGCCGATGATGTCCTTGGCAAACTGTACGGCCTGTGGGTTGGCCACGTTGAGTACGTCGGACGAAACGCCCCAGGGCATCCAGTTCTGGTGCAGTCCGTCGGGGGTGCAGCTGAATTCGGGATAGGCTGTCATGGCGGCCACGAAGTGTCCGGGCATGTCAATTTCGGGCAGAATCTCGATGTGGCGTTCGCGGGCATAGGCCACTACGTCACGCATCTCTTCCTGCGTATAATAATAAGGTCCGTAGGGACGGTTGGTATAGTAGCCGCCTTGCGTCCAGTCCCACTGGTAGGAATTGGGCGCGATGCTGCCCACGGAGGTCAGGCGCGGCCATTTCTTGATTTCGGCGCGCCAGCCCTGGTCGTCGCTCAGGTGCCAGTGGAAGCGGTTGAGTTTGTAGATGGACATGAGGTCGAGGATTTTCTTCACCTCTTCCACACTGAAGAAGTGGCGGGCGGCGTCGAGCATGAAGCCGCGGTAGCCAAAGCGGGGCTCGTCGGTAATGCTCAGGCAGGGCAGGGTGTAGCCTTCGGCCGGAGCGGTGGCGTATTGTCCTAGAGCCACATGGGCCGGCAGCAGCTTCTTGAGGGTTTGGAAGGCGTAGAACAGGCCGGCTGTGGTGCGGGCCTCAATGTTGATGCCTTGGGCGGTGATGTCCAGTTTATAGGCTTCCAGTCCCAGACTGTTGTTGGCGCTTATGCCCACCAGGGCATTGGCGTCGTCACTCAGGCTGACTTGCAGTCCTGTCGACTGGCTGAGGCTGGTGGCAAAACGCTCGGCCTCGGTGCGCAGACTGTCGGGAAGGGGACAGTAGAGCGAAATTTGCTGGGGCAGCGTGAGCGTACTCTGTGCCGTTGTCATGGTTTTGGGAACTGGCGTGATGTTCACGACGTTTTGCGCGTAGGCCATGCCTCCTGTAAGACTGAGGGCCAGCGCAAGCAAAAGCAGTTTGTTTTTCATAATGCAGAGGAAAATAAAAAATGAGCATTGGCGTTCCGAATAAGATTTGTTTTTTGACTTTTTCGGAGCACGATAGGGCAAATATAGCGAAAAAAGTAGACATGGTGAAGCTCAAGTTGTGTTTTTGCCTCATTTTCATCTGTTAAAAAGTGGCAGAGGGTCTTCCGGCTGGCCATGGCGGGGTTATGTGGGCAGAATTCCGTAAATTTGCTCAGGTCCTGCTTCTTTTTCAGAAAGCAGGGGCGTGCTTCTGTTGGGGGCTATTGAAAACTGAAAAACAAAAAATTGTTATGGAACAGCAGAATAGTGAGCCGGTATGGCTCGTAGGATTTTCACCCACGCGGGCTTCGTGGCGCGTGGGGCAGGCCGTGGCGCGCGGATTGGGCAGCACCTGCCGGGAATTGGATTTGACATACGAAACCGCTTTGCCGGCGCAGTTTGAGGCCGGTGGCTGGCTGGTGGTCTGCGCGCCGGTGTATGGCGGTCATGTGGCGCCCGTGGCGCTGGACCGCATGGCGGCGTTCCGTGGTGGCGGCGTGCGGACGGTGGTCGTGGTGACCTATGGCAACCGGGCGTATGACGGTGCCCTGACGGAGCTGGCCGATTTCTGTCGGCAGCATGGCTGCCGTGTGGTAGGGGCTGCGGCTTTTGTGGGAGAGCATTCCTATAGCGTGGCGGCTCATCCCGTGGCTGCGGCTCGTCCCGATGCGGCCGACCTGGCCAGGGCCGAGCAGTGGGGGCGCGAGGTGGCCCAGCGTCCGGCGGAGGAGTTGGAGGCGTCACAGCTTGCCGACCGCGGCTGGCAGCCTGAGGTGATGGGTGCCTTCCGGCAGCACGTACAGCAGGCCCTGGCTTCCGGCCGGACCGTGCCGCCCACGCCGGCCGTAGATGCCGCATTTTGCACCCATTGTGGTACGTGTGTTACGCTGTGTCCGACCAGGGCCATTGCGGCGGGACATGAGGAACAGACGCAGGCCGACCGCTGCATCCGCTGCTGTGCCTGTGTAAAGGGCTGTCCCAGCGGAGCGCGCACATACGACACGCCTTTTTCCGAAGCGCTGAGCACGTATTTCGCCACGCCGCGCCAGCCGGATTTGTGGTGAGGGGAGGTCCGGACTTCCTCTTTAGCGGCGGGGTGAGGTGTACCGGCTGAAGATGCGCATGGCGTTGAGAATGCAGAGTAGGGCCACACCGACATCGGAGAAGACGGCCGCCCACATGGAGGCCATGCCCATGGCGCCGAGCAGCAGAATGAGCAGCTTGATGCCGAGCGAGAAGGTGATGTTTTCCACCACAATGCGGTGGGTGATGTGGCTCACGCTGAATGCCGTCAGCAGTTCGCTCATGCGGCCGTGCTGCAGTACCACGTCGGCCGTTTCCATCGCTACGTCGGTACCGCTACAGCCTCCTATGGCAATGCCCACGTCAGCCAGGGCCAGGGCCGGTGCATCGTTGATGCCGTCGCCCACAAAGGCGGCCAGTTGCTGGCGGTCGTGGGCTTGCTGGGTCAGGGCTTTCAGCTGCTCCACCTTTTCTTCCGGCAGCAGGCCGCTGTGGGCGTGCGCAATGTGCAGTTGGTCGGCCACGGCCTGTACGGCCTGCGGCGTGTCGCCCGAAAGGATGTGCATCTCCGGCCGGAATTTCCGGCTGATGGTCTGCAGGGCCTGCGGCGTGTCGGCCTTAAGTTGGTCACTCATGACGACGTAGCCGGCTAGCCGCCCGTCAATGGCGCAGTAGACCACGGTGCCCGTTTCCTGCGTTTCGCTTACGGCAATGCCTTGCGCCTGCAGCAGTTTGGCTCGGCCGGCGCATACCTCGTGGCCGTCCACCGTGGCCGTCATGCCGCGGCCCGGTACCTCACGGATGTGCTGTGCCTCCGTTTCCTTTACGCCCAGCTGTTCGGCCTTCTTGACGATGGCCAGGGCCAGCGGGTGCGTGCTGCCGCGCTCAACGGCCGAGAGGTAGTAGAGCAGTTCGGCCTCGTCTTTGACGGCCGGACCGCATACGGCGTGGCTGATGCTGAAGCGGCCTTCGGTCAGCGTACCGGTCTTGTCGAACACCAGCGTACTGGTGCGGCGCAGGGCGTCGAGGCAGTAACCGCCCTTGAAAAGTACGCCCAGATGTGAGGCCGCTCCGATGGCGGCAAAGTAGGCCAGCGGAATGCTGATGACGATGGCGCAGGGGCAGGAAATGACCATGAATACCAACGCCCGGTAGAGCCAGTCGGCAAACTGATAATGGAAGTCGGCAGCATACAGGCTGTAGACCCACGGCATGGCTACCAGCAGCACGGCCAGTGCCATGACGGCCGGCGTGTAGCGGTGGGCAAACCGGCGGATGGTGCGCTCTACGGGCGCCTTGCGGTCGGCCGCCTCTTCCACCATGTGCAGGATGCGCGAGAGGGCGCTGTCGTTCCATTTCCGCTCCACTTTCAGGCGTACTACGCCCGAGGCCACCACCATACCGGCCGCCACCGGTTCGCCGGGCTGCAGGGTGCGGGGCACACTCTCACCCGTCAGGGCCGAGGTGTCAAAAGCCGCCGGTTCGTCCAGCAGGGTGCTGTCGAGGGGAACCCGCTCGCCGGCGCGGGCCTGGATGGTGCGTCCCGTTTCCACTTCTTGCGGATGTACCTCCGCCCAGGTGCCGTCGGCCTGCAGCACACTGGTGCGCTGCGGCCGGATGTCGAGCAGGGCCCTGACGCTATGGCGCGCACGGCCTACGGCGCGGTCCTGAAACCATTCGCCCACGGCGTAGAAGAGCATCACCGCTACGGCCTCGGGATATTCCCCCAGGGCAAAGGCCCCGATGGTGGCCAGCAGCATGAGCGTGAATTCGTTGAAAAAGTCAAGGTGGCGGACCTGTTCGCACGCTTCGCGGATGACGGGCAGGGCCACCGGCAGCCAGGCGGCTGCGTAGAGCACCAGTCGGCCTACGGGGGACTGCATCAGACCGAAGTGGTCACCCACCATGCCGACGGCCAGCAACACGGCCGAGGTGAGGGGGGCACGCAGTTCGTGCCAGGTGGATTGGGTAGTGGTGGTTTCATGAGTATGATGAGCATGCTCATGGCAAGAGCAGGATGAAGTCTGAGTACACATGGTTTTGTAGTTTTGAAATGTAATTTCCTTTATCTGGAGGCAAAGTTACGGCAAACCTTTTGCAACCTGTTTGCAAAATGCATGTGGCCTTGAAAAAAAGAAGAATAAAAGCCGGCCGTGACCGAAAACTTTTTGGTCCGGAAAGGTTCCATCTTATTTTAATATTGTATATTTGCAACAAGTTAACATATAACAACAATCAACTTATTTAATTACAATAAACACACATGAAACCAACTTTATTTTTGCTGGCCGCCGGTATGGGTAGCCGTTACGGAGGTTTGAAACAATTGGATGGATTAGGCCCTCACGGCGAAACCATCATGGATTATTCTATCTATGATGCTATTCACGCCGGATTCGGTAAGCTTGTATTCGTAATCCGCAAGGATTTTGAAGACGAGTTCCGCGAAAAGGTGCTGAGCAAGTATGAAGGTCATATTCCCTGCGAGCTCGTATATCAGAGCCTGGATGCGCTGCCTGAAGGCTTCACCTGTCCGGCAGACCGTACCAAACCCTGGGGCACCAACCATGCCGTTATGATGGGCCAGCATGTGATTAACGAACCGTTTGCCGTAATCAACTGCGACGACTATTACGACCGCGACTCTTTCCAGGTAATGGGTAAATTCCTGAGCAACTTGCCCGAAGGCAGCAAGGGCAAATATGCCATGGTAGGTTTCCGCGTGGGCAACACTCTTTCAGAGAGCGGTACCGTGTCACGCGGTGTTTGCGAAAACGACGACAACCACCACCTGACATCCGTAGTAGAGCGCACCAAGATTCAGCGCTTTGACGGCGTAGTGAAGTATCTGGACGAAAACGAACAGTGGGTAGCTATTCCTGACACTACTCCCGTATCCATGAACTTCTGGGGCTTTACTCCCGACTACTTCCAGCACAGCAACGAGTTCTTCAAGACCTTCCTGAGCGATCCGAAGAACATGAGCAACCTGAAGAGTGAATTCTTCATCCCCTTGATGGTGGACAAACTCATCAAGGACGGTACGGCAACTTGCGAAGTGTTGGATACCGACAGCAAATGGTTTGGCGTAACCTATCCGGAGGATCGTCCTGAGGTAGTGGCCAAGTTTGCCAAACTGCATGCCGACGGTGTTTATCCCGACAAACTGTTCTAAGAAAAAATGTCCGGCTCCGTACATGCCGAATGAACAGTTCATCTGAGTAGCGGCTGTTTTTTGTCCGGACAGGAAAACCACAAAAAATGCTCTGCGCAAAGGAGACCTTCTCTATGCGTAGAGCATTTTTTTGTGGTCTGTTTCTTATAGTGCATCTTCCGGCCGGAGCGTTTGGCGCATTTTTATGGAGTTGCAGTCTTTCCTGTTTCAGCATGGCGGTCTGAGAGCAGTAGACGGCTGGATGGAAAAAGGTGGGAGGGAAATCTTTTCAGGTCGGATGAAAAAAAATTAAGATGCCGTCTTTTTCGGTTTCCGGGCTGTTTGTCCGGAATGTCGTTACGGGGGTGTAAAGAAGGTTGGCACCCTGTGCGGAAAAAGGAGCGTGGGGTGACAAAATTTCCGGTCGGGTACCGCCTGCCAAATCATGGATAAATAAAAAAGGCCTGCCCCCTTTTTCCGTCTGCAAACGGATGATAGGGAGCAGGCCTTACCGTTGTATTCAATCTTTTTACCTGTTTGTTTTTTCTTTCATTTGGGAATTATTCGTCGCGTGAGCCGCCCATGAATATCAGTACGTAGTAAATCAGTGTGGCCAGCGAGCTGAGAGCCGCTACTACGTAGGTGTAGGCTGCTGAACGAAGGGCGTCGGTGGCCATGGGCTGTTGGGCAGCCGAGGTGATGCCGGCTCCTTGCAGCCAGGCAATGGCTCTGCGGCTGGCGTCGATTTCAACCGGCAGTGTAACGAAACTGAACAGGGTGGTCAGGGCAAAGAGTATGATGCCTGCCAGCAGTATCTGCGGGAATATGGTGAGTGTGAGAATGCCGCCCAGCAGCAGCCATGGCGTCCAGCGCGAAGCCACCTGTACTACCGGTACCAGCGATGAGCGCAGCCGGAGCGGGGCATAGGCATACTGATGCTGCACGGCGTGTCCGCACTCGTGGGCGGCCACGGCGGCGGCTGCCACACTGCAGCTTTCGTAAACCCCTTCACTCAGGTTGACGGTGTGGGTGGTCGGGTTGTAGTGGTCGGTCAGTTGTCCGGGGGTAGAAATGACCTGTACGTCGGTAATGCCGTGGTCGCGCAGCATTTTTTCGGCCACTTCGCGACCGGTCAGTCCGGCACTTACGGCTACTTGTGAATAACGTTTGAACTTTCGTTGCAGGTTAGCCTGTACCATATAGCTGGCAATGGCAATGGCTATAAAAATAACAATGTAAAACATAAGGCGTTGTTCTTTTCTTTTTTTAGGGTTATGTTTGTCTTTACCGAATATGGAGCAATTGCTGCGCCATATTTTGCCAACATACGTTATTGGCAGTCGGTTTTTTCTTAAAAAACGCTGAATGACAGGGCTTGACGAAGCCTGACTTGGCTGTACGCCGGCTTTTGCTTAACTTTGCGATATAAAAACAAACCAGAAAAAGATGAAAAAGAATATCTACCGGCATTCGCCGCTCGTTTTGCTGGCAGCGGTGTGGCTGGCCGCCGCATGCCATCCCGTTGACCGTTCGGGTGAGGAGCCTTTTGCTCCTACCGTACGTACGGTGGGCAGTGAGGTCGTGGCCGACAGTTTCCGCCTGACGGGACAGGTGTTGCTCTCGCCCAACAGCCGCGTGCTGGAGCGCGGATTTGAGTATGGCAATGATACGATGAAAGTGACCGTTGAGGCTTATGACTCGACAGATGTGTTTCATGGATATACCCAAACGCTTGAGCCCGGTCGTTATTATTTTACGGCCTATGCCCGCAACGGCATAGGTACCAGTTGGGGCGATACGCTGTATCTTGACGTGCCCTGAGTCCGGAAACAAAGGAGCACGTACCAATACGTTTCCTGATAGTACAGATAAAAAACATCCGGATGTACACAACGTATGTTTTCCCGTTTTTTTCGTGGGAGCATGTTGCGTGCATCTGGATGTTTTTTTGTGTGATATGGTGCGTCAGGGTGCGCTTATTTCTGGCCGCCGCCCAGGGCGTGATACAGGTTGATGACTCCCTGTATTTCGTCAAAGCGGTCAGCAGCTACGTTCAGTTCGGCCTGAAGCAGCGACTGGCGTGCCGTAATGACCTCCAGATAGTTCTGTGAGGTATAACGCATCAGCAGTTCGGCGCTGCGCAGGGCCTTTTGCAGGGCTGTGGTCTGCTGGCTGTCAAGTTGTATGCGCTCTCGGGCAGACTGCCATTGTACCAGAGCGTTGTTGACGTCGGCCCCCGCATCGAGCAGGCTCTGACGGAAGGCCAGCAGGGCTTGTTGCTGCTGCGCTTCGGCAACCTTCAGGTTGGCTTTGATTTGTCCGCGGTTGAAGAGGGGTTGTACCAGTGAGCCGACGGCTTGCAGCAACCATTGTCCCGGATTGGAGATAGCGGCTCCTGCGGCATTGGTCCATCCGGCTGAACCGCTCAGCGTAATGCTGGGGTAGAAGGCAGCGCGGGCCACGTTGGTGGCATAGTAGGCTGAGGCCAGCAGAGCTTCCTGCTCCCTGACGTCAGGGCGTTGGCTGAGCAGCGTAATGGGCAGGCCCGTAGTCAGCGTTTCGGGAAACTGTTGCTCTTCAAGCGTGGAGCGTTTGACGGGGCCGGGGGTGATTCCCATCAGGGCAGTCAGTGCGTTTTCGGTTTCGCTGATCTGACGTTGCAGGTCAACTACCGTAGCGTCAGTCGACAGTTTGCTGGCTTCTGTTTGGGCCACGGCCAGTTCGGTAGTCTGTCCGGCGCGTTTCAGGGCCTGCATGGTGCGCAGATAGTCCTGCCAGGTTTGTGCCGTGCGGCGGGCAATGTCCAGCTGGCGGTCGAGCATCAGCAGGGTATAGTAGCTGTTGGCCACTGTGGCCACCAGTTGAGTCTGCACAGCCTGCTGGGCAGCCCGTTCGGCTTCCAGACTGGCTTGCGCACCGCGCTTGGCGTTCAGCAGTTTTCCGGCGGCGTCAATCTCCCAGTCGGCAGAGAGGGCCAGTGTATAGGTTTTTGAAGCTTTTGCTCCGTCAAGGCTTTTCACTCCTCCCTCAACACTGGCTGACACTGAAGGTGCAAAGGCCAGTTTGGCCGCCCGGAGCTGCGCTTCGGCAGCTTCTACGCGCAGACGAGCCGTGGCCAGGTCGGTGTTGTGGCATAACGCCGTGTCGATGAGTGCTTGCAGCAGGGGGTCGGTAAAGAGGGTGCTCCATCTGAGCTGGGCCAGCGAGGTGGTGTCTGTTGCCGTGGCGGGACGGAACAGACTGTCAGCCACCGCTTCGGCTTCGGCCGGCCTTTCGTAAGGCTTGTAGAGGCGGCATCCGCCCAGCAGTACCACTCCCAGCATTGCTGCGGAAAGGGACTTTATGGTTCGGTCAATATGTATCATTTTTCTTTTTTCTTTTAATCTGTGGTATTGTCGCTATTTATTCTCTTCCGTATGAGCAGGGCGGCGGCGCTGGGGCATGAGTTTTTCCTGCATGTATTGGAATACGATGAACAATGGAGGAACGATGAACAGCAGGGCTATCGTACCGATGAGCATTCCGCCTACCGTACCTACGCCGATAGAAATGTTGCCGTTGGCACCTACACCGCTGGAGAACATCATTGGGAGCATACCGAAAATCATGGTGAGCGATGTCATCAGGATGGGGCGTAAGCGCACTTGGGCTGCCGATATGGCAGCTTGGGTGAGACTCATGCCGTGGTGGCGGCGCTCGGTGGCATATTCCGTCAGCAGAATGGCCGTCTTCGAGAGCAGACCGATAAGCATAATCAGACCCGTTTGCAGGTAGATGTTGTTTTCAAGTCCGAACATCTTGGCAAACAGGAAACTGCCAGCCAGACCGAAGGGAACGGAAAGAATAACGGCCAGCGGAACGAAGAGACTTTCGTAGAGTGCACAGAGAATGAGGTAGATAAATACGATGCAAATCACGAACACCAGTGTCGTGGTTTGACCGGATGAGGATTCCTCACGCGACATACCGCCAAATTCGTAGCCATAGCCTACGGGCAGCACGCGGGCTGCTTCCTCGCGTACGGCTTCAATGGCCTGACCGGAGCTGTAGCCCGTGGCGGGAGCTCCGTTAACCTGAATGGCCGGGAATAGGTTGAAACGCGTGAGTGTTTCGGAACCATAAACCCGCTTGAGTTTCAGGTAACGGCTGACGGGTGACATTTCGCCATTGTCGTTGCGTACATAAATGTTGTTCAACGCAGCCGTGTTGAGACGGAATTCGGGTGAAGCCTGTACCATGACGCGGTAGAGCTTTGAAAAACGGTTCATGTTGGAAGCATAGTTACCACCGATGTAGCCTTGCAGCGTTTGCAGCACATCGCCGGGTGACACACCGCTCAATTTGCAGCGTGCAGCGTCTACCTCAATCATGTATTGGGGAAATTTAGTGTCGAACGAAGTGGAGGCACGTCCGATTTCCGGGCGCTGTTTGAGTGCGTCAATCAGTTGTCGTGTGTAGCGCAGCAAGTCTTCGGTGGTTCCGCCCTGCTGGTCTTGCACGTAGACCTCAAAACCGCTGCTCACGCCGTAGCCCGGAATCATGGGGCGCGTAAAGGCCATTACTTCGGCGCTGGCAATGTGAGCCGTGCGGCGGTTTACCTCGTCAACCACAGCGTCAATGGCATCTTCCTTGCGGGTACGTTCGTCCCAGGATTTCAGACGAAGGGTGAACATACCGTTGCAGGCAGCCTGACCGCTCAGCTGCGAGTTACCCGTTACGTTGGAGTACACTTCTACCTGCGGTAGCGTGCGCAGACAGCTGTCTACCTGCGACATGATTTTATACGTTTCGTTGACGCTGTTGCCCGGCGAGGTACGTACGTCTACGTAAACCGTACCCATGTCCTCGTTGGGCACGAGGCCTGTCTTGGTGGTCATCATTAGTGCCGTCAGGCTGCCCAGAGCTATTACCAGCCCGATTCCGGCCAGCCATTTATGCCCCAACATGAAGCCTACGCCTTTTTTATATTTAAGTACCAGACGGCTGAAAGCTCCGTCAAAAGCCATGTGGAAGCGCGAGGAGAAACTCAATGCCTTTCCGTCTTCCGACGTACGGTGAGGAGTCATGATCAGCGCACAAAGCGCCGGGCTGAGCGTCAGTGCATTGATGAGCGAAATGGCTACAGCTGCTGCCATGGTCAAACCGAACTGCGTGTAGAATGTACCCGTAGTACCTCCGATAAAACTGACAGGGATAAATACGGCCATAAATACAAATGTCGTGGTGACCAGTGCTGAGGTAATGCCGTCCATGGCGCTTACGGTGGCTTCGTAGGCCGACGTATAGCCTTCGTCGAATTTTGCCTGTACGGCCTCGACCACCACTATGGCATCGTCGACCACCGTACCGATTACAAGTACGAGGGCAAACAGCGTCAGCATGTTCAGACTGAAACCTACCAGCCACAAAAAGGCAAACGTACCTACCAGCGATACGATAATGGCCACTGCCGGGATAAACGTAGAACGCAGGCTCTGCAGGAATACGTATACTACCAGCACCACCAGCAATATGGCTTCAACCAGGGTCTTGATGACGTTTTTGATAGAGGCATCAAGAAAGTCTTTGGTACTCATGATGTCGACTATCTTCATGCCTTTGGGCAGTGTCTTTGATATTTCTTCTACCGTACGGTCGATTTCCTCGATGATTTCGTTGGCATTGGAACCGGAGGTTTGCGAAATCATGATGTTACAGCCCGGGTGTCCGCTCACTTCGCCGATGTAGCCGTAGCTGCGTGAGCCCAGTTCAACGGTGGCTACGTCCTTGATGCGAAGCACTTCGCCGTCGGGCAGGGCTTTGATGACCATGTTTTCATAATCCACTTCCTTTTCATAACGTCCGCGGTATTTCAGCACGTATTGGTAGGTGTTGTTCGATTCGGCACCCAGCGTACCCGTTGCGGCTTCTACGTTTTGTTCGTCAAGCACGTTGGTAATGTCAGACGGAACCAGTCCGTATTTCTGCATCTTGTTCGGGTCGAGCCAGATACGCATGGAGTAGTCGTCACCAAAGACATTGACCTCGCCTACACCGGGAATACGCGAGAGGCGCGGCTCAATGTTGATTTTCATGTAGTTGTTCAGAAACTTGGTGTCGTAGGAGTCGTCAGGACTGTATATGGCCAGCTGCTTGATGTTACTGGTCTGACGCTTGCGCACGTTGATTCCGCTTTTGGTTACTTCGGCAGGAAGCAGACCCTGGGCTGAGGCCAGACGGTTCTGCACGTTGACGGTAGCCATGTCGGGGTCGGTACCCTGTCGGAAATAAACCGTAATTCGGGCCGAACCTGTATTGCTGGCTGTAGAAGTCATGTACATCATGTTTTCCACGCCGTTGAGCGCTTCTTCAAGTGGTACAACGACACTCTTCTGTACCGTTTCGGCATTGGCGCCGCTATAACTGGCTGATACACTTACCGTAGGGGGCGCAATTTCCGGAAACTGCTCAATGGGTAACTGTACGAGGCCAATAAGCCCCAGCAGCAGTATGACTACGGAGATGACACCCGCCAGTATGGGGCGTTCAATAAAAGTTCGTATTTTCATAAGGCTGCTTCTTTAGTTTTTGGATGAGCTTTTCTGCTGCGTGTTTATCGGAGTGTCTTCACGTACAAGTCCGGCACCTTCGGCAATGATGACGTCGCCTTCTTTCAGGCCGGAAAGTACGACGTAATTGACACCGTCATTGTATTTGTAGACGCTGATGGGAGTTGACTTTGTTTTTCCGTCAACTACTTTCCATACAAATATGCGTTCCTGCAGTTCGTAGGTTGCGCTCTGCGGGATGGAAATGCAGTTGCGCATGGCGGTGGGCATGATGATGGTGGCGCTGCCCCCATGGCGAAGCAAGTGGCGGGGATTGCTGAACACGGCACGCAGGCTGACGGTACCCATGGTTTGTTCAACCGTTCCGCCAATGGCGTCGATGCGTCCCCGTACGGAATAGTCCGTTCCGTTGCTCAGTTGCAGACTGACGGGGGGAATCTTGCTCTTGGCTTCCTGTAACGAGCCGTATTGCTGGATGAGGTCAAGCACCTGATTCTCGTCCATGGAGAAGTAAGCAAATACTTCAGCATCGTCGGACACGGTGACAAGCGGTTCTTCAATGCTGCTGCTGACCAGTGCTCCTACACGGTAAGGAATCATGCTGGCCACACCGTCAACCGGGCTCTTCACTTCGGTGTATGAAAGGTCGTTGCTGGCTTTAGTGAGTTCGGCCTGTGCCTGCGCCAGGGCGGCTTCAGCTTCCTGCAACTCGTTGCGGGCAGTCTGCAAATCGAAGTCGGACACTACTTTTTCCTTATAGAGCTGTTCTTTGCTACGGGCTGTCAGCCGGGCTGTGCGTAATTTGGCCTGGGCACTTTTCAGATTGGCCTGTGCCGAACGGAGTGCAGCCTGATAGGGCACCTGGTCAATGACAAACAGCACCTGCCCTTTGCGTACAACGTCACCTTCGTTGATGCGGATGGCTGTAATCGTGCCGCTTACCTGCGGACGTACCTCTACGGCCTGGCGGCCCTGCAGGGTGGCCGGAAAACGGCTTTGCAACATATGGTCACCGCGGGTGACGGTCAGCAGTTTGTAGGCTTCGCCCACTGTTTTCTGTGGTTTTCCGCCGCAACCGCAAAGTAGCGGCAGACACAGCAGCAGAGAATAGATACTTGACTTCATGTTCATATAGATAAGGTTTTTAAAGTTTGTTTCTTACTTTTCATAGGCCGTGTAAACGGAAAAAGAAAAACGGCGTGTGAGCGCAGGAAACAGGCCTGCGCAGTTTTTCGAATACAAACTTACATATAAAGAATGGAAAAACAGAACAAGTGGTGACGAACACCCCTTATGTGGTGACGAACAGACGGCCAACCTGTGTACTCTGCCGGCAAAATGTTGTATCTTTGCCCATATAAAAATGAATGTTCTTTTTTGAAAATGAAACACCATCATATCGCGCTCTACATTGATTTGCTGTTCTGTCTGGTGATTGTTCCGCTTACAATCATGATGCTTCCGGTTGACCGCTGGATGGAACATAATGCGGGGTTCCTGATTGCACTTGTCATTTACGTGTACGCCCTTTATTTTGTGTACCGCTATTTTAAACTGCCCCGTATGCTCATGCAGCGTCAGTGGGGAAAGGTTGCTTTCCTGATGCTGGTGCTGATAGCCGTGACGGTGGGAATGACCTATTTCCCCTCGTCTTCCGGTTACGTTTTGCGCGGGCGGGGGATGCGCACACAAACCATCTGGTTCTTTTTTCTGGTGGTTACCGGTTTTTCGCTGGCCATTGAGCTGACGTTCGAACTTTTCCGGCAAATCCTGCAGCGGCAGGCCATAGAGGCTGAAAAAAACAAGGCCGAGCTGGCGCTCTATAAGGCGCAGATTAATCCGCATTTCCTGTTTAATACGCTCAATACGCTTTATGCCCTGGTGTTGTCGGGGTCGGACAAGACGGAGTCTGCCTTTGTCAAGTTTTCCGGGATATTGCGCTACATGTATTCGCAGAGCGAGTCGGAACTGACGCCGGCCGGGGCCGAGTTTGACTATATCCGGCAGTATGTTGATTTGCAGTGCCTGCGGCTTAACCGGCATACAAGGGTGGATTTGCAACTGGATGCCGACAATAGGCATACGCTCATCCCGCCGATGATTTTGATAACGTTTGTAGAGAATGCCTTCAAGTATGGCACCTCGTCCGATACCGACTGCTGCATCCGAATTGACATCAGTCTGAAAAAGGGAGTCTTGCGGCTGCATACGGAAAATGCCGTGATGCGGCGCCGTACCGACGGCCGGCAGGGTATAGGCATGGCCAACTGTCTGCGCCGGCTGGAGCTGCTGTATCCCGACCGGTATGAGTTGCATGCGGGTGAGGCTGAAAACGGATTATATAAAGTGAATTTATGCATCAATCTGATATGACGAATCGTGAAGACATTACGTGTGTAGCCATTGATGACGAACCGATGGCTCTGCTGGTGATTGAGCAATTCTGTCGCCGCAGGGGCGGGATGGAGCTGACCTGTTTCAGCGAACCGCGCGTGGGGCTTGAGGCCATACGCCAGCAGCAGCCCGACCTGGTGTTTCTGGACATACAGATGAACAGCATCAGTGGGCTCGACATTGCCGACGCCCTGCCGCCCGACTGCTGTCTGGTGTTTACTACGGCCTATGCGCAGTATGCGCTCGAGGGGTTTAATCTCGATGCGGTCGATTTTCTGCTCAAGCCGTTTTCGTATGAGCGGTTTGAAGTGGCTGTTGAGAAAGCCATGCGCCGTATTGCCGGACGTACACGCAGGGAAGAATACGGTGGCAGCATTGTGGTAAAGCAGGAATATTCCAACGTGAATATAAAAATAGACAGCATTCTTTATGTTGAAGCGTTGGGCAATTATGCCAAGATTTACATGCCGGACGGGCGTTATGTGCTGACGCGCACCAGCCTGAAAGCCATTTCCCAGATGTTGCCCGAAGGGCGGTTCCTGCGCATCCACCGTTCCTACATCGTGGCCCGCAGCAGGGTGGTCAGCTTTACGCGGACGCAGGTCGTGTTGTGTGATTTGCCGTCGCCGCTTCCCGTGGGGCAGCAATATGCCGCGCAGGTGCTGAAGTTGATGGGCGTTTCGGAAAACTGAGGTAAACGTGCTCTTGCATGGCCCTGCAAGTGGGGCCGTATTACGTGTTGCCCGATGTGGGCAGTCATGGAAGGATAAAAACATACATACAAGTGTTGGGGCAGTGGCTTTTAAAAAAACTGGAAGCCGCCTTTTTGAAACAACATGCTGGGAAGGTGAAAATTCCCGGCATGTTGTTTTTTTATGCCCGCTTCTGCTTGTTGTTGCCGGTTTGGCTATTGGGGAAAGATACGTCCTCCGCGTTGTTTAGCAGGTAAAAACAAACGGTGAAGTTGCTTATGGGCAACCTCACCGTTTGGGTCTTTGGAGTTATGGTTTCCGGACGGACCGTTTGGGTATGTACCGGTTTTAGAAGTGACCTCCTCGTGCACCTCCCATCATCATCATCATGGGTGCCCGCATGGGGCGGTTGGAGTTGTTCTTCTGGTCAACCATCTTGCCGCCGAAGATGTTGAGCTTGTAAATAAAGTGTATCATGCCGTAGGAGTTGATGGCGTTGGTCCACGCATCCTGTCGCATCTGCGCGTTGATGGTACGGCTGATGTTGCTCTGCTGGTTGAGAATGTCAAAGTATTGCAGGCTGATGGTGGCATTCTTGTTCTTGAGGAAACTCTGCGAAATCTGTATGTTCCAGATGAACTCATTGGTGTTCATGGCATCGTCGGTGTATCCGCGGCGTGAGTTCATGGAGAGGTCGGTAGAGATGCTCATGCCCCAGTCAAAGTTGAAGTTGGCGTTGGCACCGTAGGCAAAGGTGTAGGTGTCGAGGTTGGCGTTTTCCTGCAACTTGCTGCGCGAGTGCTGGTAGTTGAAGGAGCCGTTGAGCCCGATGTTGAACCAGCTGGCGCGGTAGCCAATGTTGAGGCGCTCGTTCAGGTTGAGCACGCGGGTCGTGTTCTTCTGGCTGCCGGCAGCGTTTGAGGTGCTAACGTAACCTACGTTGTTGTTGTAGCTGGCGTTGGTGAAGGTTGAAATGGTAAAGGTTTTTTCCTCACCCAGGCCGGTGTTGAACATGAAGTCGCCGCGGGCTGACCATTCGCCGTTGATGTTGCGGGGCGTTACGGTGCGCACACCGGTAGCCTCGTCGTAAATCATGGCGTTGCTGATGGAGTTTGAGGTTTGCTTTGCCGTGATGGCAGCCATCATACCCTGCTGACGGTCGGGGTTGTAGTTGTTGAACATGGCGCGAAGGGAGTTGGTCCATGAGGGTTTCAGATTGGGGTTACCCTTGCTGATGTTCAGGGGGTCAGAGTCGTCGGTGATGTCAAGCAGGTCGGTCATGCTGGGCTGTGAAGCCGAACCGCGGTAGTCAATGTCGATGCGTCCGGTTTGTGTAAAGTTGTAGCGGAAGCGTACGCGCGGCGATACGTAGAAGACGTGGCGGGTGACCGTAGTGTCGAGCTGCGCCGGGCGGGTATAGTCGAGCACGGTTTTCTGCGGGTTGAATTCTACGCTGGCATTGAAGCGGATTTCCTTGGTATTGTAGCGTACGCCGATGCTCGCACGGTGTTTGTAGTATTTGTAGGTGGCATACTGGCTGTTGCGCTCGTCTAGGTAGGCGTCGAGAATATCGGCGTCGGTCGGCACGATGCCGAACATTTGTACGGCTTCGGCAAAGCTGGAGTAGTAGCTGCTCAGGTCGTAGAGTGAGCGTGAGCGGTCGTTATACTGGTAGCTGAAGTTGTAGTTGATTTGGGCAAACCAGTTGTTGCCGAGCGGTTCGGCATATCCGCCGCGTATGGAGTAGCTGTAGTTCTTCGTCGGGTCGTCATTATATTGGTTGACGATTTGCGGCTCGGTGATGGAGGGGTCCTGGAAGTAGGTGATTTGTGAAAGCGAAAAACTCGTGCTTTGTGAGGTCTGGTAACTTCCGGTAGCACGCAAGGAAATATTGCGTCCCTTGTTGCCGAAGCGGCGGATGTACATCATGGAGCCGCTGATGTTGTGTGACTTGCTCTCGCTCATGGAGTGGCGCAGGTTGCTGTTGACGGTAATCAGGTCAATGGGCGTTGTAGCCTGCATGTTGTCGCGGAACACACTGTCGAGCGGGTTTTGCATGTTGTCAATGTCGTATGGATTATCATTGAAGGTAGCGCTGAGTGTTGTGCCGTGGCTGTTGCTCTTGCTGAAAGAGTAAGAGGGGCGGAAGTTGAAGTTAGACATGGAGTCGGGGTTCCACTTCAGCATGAGCGAAGTGTTGACACTTGTTGATCCGCTCAGGGTGCGCGAGCGGCTGTTGGCAAACGAACTGTTGGAGCCCGAGGTCAGGAATGTTTCGGAGTTTGATTCAGACTGCAGGTCTGTACTGCTGTGAAAGTATCGTATGTTTCCGCCAACTTCCAGTCGTCCGTCTTCACGGGCTTTTTTCCCGTTCTGCCAGTTGAAGTCAAGGCCGGCCATTTGGCTGGACACTTGTCCGCTCCTGCCGCCTCCACGGAAACGGGGACCGCCTCCGCCGAAACCGCGGTCGCCGGTATTGTTGGCTGAGCCGAAGGCCGTAACGCGGGAATTGTCGGTAAATCGCGTACCGAAGAAGCGCTCGGCGTAGCGGTCGTGCGTACCGTAGGCCAGGTCGAGGTTGGTAATCCACGACTCGTTGAGCTCTTTCTTGGTGGTCAGGTCAAGCACGGTGGTTTCTTCACCGTCGTCAATACCCGTCTGCTCGGTATATTCACTCTGCTTGTCGTAAGCCTTGATTTTGCTGATAAGTTCGGTGGGCAGGTTCTTCATGGCAATCTTTGTATCTCCCTTGAAGAAGTCCTTACCGTTGATAAGGAATTCGCTTACGGTCTTACCGTTCCAGGTGATGGTTCCGTCGTCTGATACTTCTACGCCGGGAAGCTGTTCGATAAGGGCTTCAAGCGTGGAACCTTCGGGCACACGGTAGGCCGATGCGTTGAACTGGGTGGTATCACCCTTTTGCTCAACACGGGCTGCCGTTGCGGTAACAACAGCTGTGTGCAGGGAAATGTCGGACGATTCCATTTTTAGAGCGCCGAGCTTCATGGAATCAAGGTTTTCCACGAGTTTCAGATTCTGCTTGATGCTTTTGTAGCTGACATAGGAAATACGCATTTCGTAGTTGCCGGCAGGAGCTTCAAGGCTGAAGCCTCCGTCTGTTTTTGTTGTGGTTCCGGCCACCATAGAGTCGCCTTTCATGATTTGCACGGTGGCAAAGTCAATGCCTTCATTGGTTTTTGAGTCGACCACGTTGCCCGTGACAATAATATTGCGGGCCATGGCCGTACAGACTACGCCAAAGAGTGCTAGGGTAAATAGTTTTCTCATTATATTAATGTGGTTTTTTGATATTTTTCGTTCTTATTATGAGGTTTACAGGTGTATGCCAAAACAAAATGTCTTTTTTTTGACCTACAAAATTACGTAAAGTTTAATTGTAGGGAGCCTATTTTTAAGGTTTATAGATAGAATGGCTTTTTCTGTCGACGAATTTAGGTTTTTTTTATATTTTTCCTTTCATGGTATTCTGCCGAGCGGATCTGCATTTTGTGTTCTTAATAGTTATAAGAGGGGTGAGAATATGCGGGTAAATGATTCAAGCAGCCGGCGTCGGTAGCTGCGGCGCTGCCATTGCCGGAGATGTATTTCTTTGCATCCGCGGCTGTCTGTTTCGAAAATCTGTTTGATTTTTAATGCGGTTTCACGATTGTAGATAAAGGCGTTGGCTTCCATGTTGTTTTCAAAACTTCTGAAATCCATGTTGCTTGATCCTACGGTGGCCCATTCGTCGTCGGCAACAAGGGCTTTGCTGTGCAGAAAACCGGGGCGGAAGGTGAACAGGCGTACGCCGGCCTCAAGCACATCTTTAAAGTAAGAATCGTTGGCCCAGCGCAGCCAGAATCCGTCAGGCTTTTGCGGTACCATCAGACGGACGTCTACTCCCGACATGGCAGCTGTACGCAGAGCTTGCAGCACGGGCTCGGTAGGCATGAAATAGGGCGTCTGGATATAGATGTAACGGCGTGCGTTGAGAATCATCCATGTGATTCCGGTCATTATTTGCGGCCAGTGAGAAACCGGATCTGAGGTGACAATCTGTACCGCTGCGTTTCCGGCATGCAGGTTTAAACGCGGATAGTAGATTTTGTCCGTGATGAGGACGCCGGTGGCAAAGGACCAGTCGGCCAGAAAATCGCGTTGTAATGATAAGACGCTGTGTCCGACAAGACGCAGATGAAGATCGCGCCAGCGCTGATTGCCTTGCCCTTTAACGTAACGGCGCGCAATGTTCATACCGCCGATAAAGCCGATTTGTCCGTCAATAACGGCTATTTTACGGTGGTTGCGGTAGTTTATCTTGTGGGTGAACATGGGGGCTTTAACTGGCATAAAGGCACAGACTTTTATACCTTCGCCCAGCATGCGGTTGAAAAATTTGTTATGAACGTTCCAGCAGCCAACGTCGTCATAGATAAGTCGTATTTCTATTCCTTCACGGGCTTTGGCAATAAGAATGTCACTGAGCATTTGCCCCAGCGCATCATCGTCAATGATATAGCTTTGCAGATGAATATGATGATGGGCATTGAGCAAAGCTTTGAAGAGGCCTAAAATAAAATCAGCACCTTCATCGTAGATGTCAACTTTGTTATGATTAGTCAGCAGGGCTGCATTGTGCTGTTCAAACAGATTGACCACCCGCTGGTAGCGCGGCGGAACTTCGTGCGGCTCTCCTTCCGGGAGTTCGAACAGTGTGCGAAGCGTAAGAATGTTGATGCTTTTGCGCTCAATGCGCCGTTCTTTGCGCATGTCTTCACCGAAGACGTAGAAAAAGAGAAGACCAATTACCGGAAGCAGGAGGAGTACCAGTACCCAAGCGATGGTCTTGACTGGTTGTCTGTTCTCGAGCAATACTACAACCACCGTACCGAGAATCCAAAGGATATAGAAAGCCAGTGCAATCCATAATATAAAGTTTTCCATCATGATTTGTCCTCCTCGCCTTGTTGGTCTTCCGGCCAGTTTACTAAATACAGTTTTTCAGTAGTGCGGGTAAACGCTGTATATAGCCAGCGCAGATAGCTTGTGTCTACATTGTCGCCCAGATAACCTTGGTCGATGTAAACGTGTCTCCATTGTCCGCCCTGTGCCTTATGGCAGGTTACGGCATAGGCATATTTTATTTGAAGAGCATTGTAATACGGGTCCTGGCGTAATTTTTTGAAACGTTCGCGTCGTTGCGGAATATCGGCATAGTCTGCCAGCACGTTTTCAAAGAGCCGGTTGCTTTGTTCATGCGTAAGTGACGGGGCCTCCGCTTGCAGGGTATCAAGCAGAACGCGACAGGTCATTTCATAGTCTTCATAATCGTGAAAGCAGAGTGTTGCGTCGGCAAATCGGAAGCCGTGCATTTCGTGAACGTTGCTGATGTGCCGTACTTCAGCCACGTCACCGTTGGCTATGAAATCAAAGGGCAGGTGCTCGTCTTTCTCCAAATGGCGTGCCTCTTGTTCGGTCCAGAAGTAGTTGTTTTTGACGGCCATAATCATGTCGCCCTTGGTCAGTTCGGATTCGCGGTCGAAGATACGGGTACGGATGCCGTTGTTGTAGACAATGGCCCGTTTGTTTGAGCGTGTAATAACGATGGCGTCGCTTGTTCCGCACTGCCGGTAACTCTGCTCCAGAGATTCGACAAGTTCATTTCCGGGCATAAAACTTATGTCCGGGAAATGCCGGGCATGGATTTGCGGCAACTGGAAATTTCCTTCCGAAAGCAGACAACGCAGGCGGGTGGCGTTCCAGAGCACGCCCGAACTGGCTGCTTGCCGCACTACTTCCGTCAGGTCGTAATGGCTTACACGCAGCCCGTAGCTGCACAAATTTTCTACGCTCAAAGCCGGGCTGTCTTCTTCGCCGACGGGTGGCAACTGAGCCGTGTCGCCTACCAGAAGCAGCTTGCATCCTTCGCCCTCAAACACGTAACGGATAAGGTCATCCAGCAGCATACCGCTGCCAAAGCGTGCTCCTGAAAAGCCCTGGTTGGCAATCATGGACGCTTCGTCTACTATAAATAGGGCGTGACGCAGTTTGTTGTATCCCAGATTGAAAGCCGTATCTTCGCCGGTAAAGGTACGTTGCCGGTAAATGGCTTTATGGATGGTGTAGGCCGGCTGGCCTGCGTAGGCCGAAAAAACCTTGGCTGCCCGTCCGGTGGGAGCCAGCAACACGACGGTACGGTGAATCTGGTTGAGCATACGTACAATGGCTGAAACAAGTGAAGTCTTGCCCGTACCGGCATAACCGCGTAAGATGAAGGCGGCGTCGGAAACCGGCGATACCAGAAAGCGTGACAGGCTTTCAATGGCTTCCGCTTGCTGGAACGTAGGTTCAAAAGGCAGGACCCGACAAATTTCTTGCTTCAGTATATCGTATAGCATAAAAAAGAGAGCTGATAATCAGGGTGGGAAAAAACCGCATGATTTCTTGCAAATTTAGTATTTTATCACGAATACTATGCTCTGAAATCGGTTTTTTTAACGACTCGAAAACGAAAAAATCAGTCAGGAAATTGTATTTTTGCAATGCTTAACCAGTAAAGTAGTATCAAGATGATGAATTTACCCAACGACCCAATGATGCTTTTTAGCGTGATCAACATGAAATTGCGTGACGAATATCCTTCACTTGATGCTTTATGCCACGACATGGATATTGACCGTCATCAATTGGAAACCAAATTGGCCCAGAGCGGCTTTGAATATAGTGCACAATACAACAAATTCTGGTAATTGGGCCACGCGGTACTGGTTATCATTCAGTTAATCAGAAAAAACGAAATCAGGCTGCTTCTTCTGAAAAAAGGAAGAAGCAGCCTGATTTCGTTTTTCAGTATTGTCCGGGGGCAAGTTCCGGGAGTTGGCGGGTGTTCAGTTGTGGCGGAAAAAACTGAAGTTCACGCTGCCGTAGCTTCGGTGTTCCAGGAATTCGGCGCGGTCGGAAAAGTCGTAGTTCTTCCCGTGTTCCAGAACAAACAGTCCGCCGGGGCGCAGCACTTCGCTCTCAAGGACGAGTCGGGGCAGCTCCGGCAGTTCCGGCAACTGGTAAGGCGGGTCAGCAAATACGAAGTCAAAACCTTCGTCCGAGCGGGCCGCGTAGCGCAGGGCGTCGGTGCAGATCAGCGTGGCGGCATCGTCATGCAGGGCTTTGAGCACACTGCTGATAAAGGAAGCATGTTGGCGGTCCTTTTCTATGCTGACTACTTTCGGGCAGCCGCGCGAGAGGAGTTCGAGCGTAATGCTGCCCGTGCCGGCAAAAAGATCGAGGGCACGGGTCTCCTCAAAATCCAGATAAGCCCGTAGTACGTTGAACAGGTTTTCTTTTGCAAAGTCGGTGGTGGGACGGGCCTTGAAGCTTCTGGGCACTTCAAAATGGCGGCCTTTGTATTTTCCGGTAATGATACGCATGTGTCGGGATTAATGATTGTCGGTGAGCATGTAAGTCAGCATGTCGTAAGGCACTTCCGTGTTGCGGGTGGCTGTATGACGGTTGAATTCAACACTGGGGTTGAGCTGAAATACGTTTTGGGCATATTTTTTCAGTTCGGCCGTAATGTCCGTGCGCTGTGGCGCAGGGCCGGCCACGTAAAAACTGTCGGTCTTGAGGTCAACCTGCATGTTTCTGGCCAGTGTCAGGCAGAAATAGACGGCGTCGGTGGCGGCATGTACGGGATAGGTGTTGCAGAGCAAGAGTTTCCGTTGGGCAAATACATACAGGTCGGCTACGTCGTGGTGAGCATAGACAAACAGGCGCCGGGCAGCCTTTTCCTCTCCTTTGCGGGCAAAGTGGGCTATGACGGAAGTCTGGGTTGACATGTAGTGGACATTCTCGAAGGTTTCTTCCAGAATCTTGCACGTCTGGTCTGAAAAGCCAAACAGCAGGAGGGCGTCATTGCCTTGGGGCAGGCTGTCGTAGAAAATGCGTTTGCCTTTGGTGTCGGGGAAACAATACTGGAAGTAAGTTTCGCAGTCCTCTTCCTGGAAAACGTCAAGCGGCACGAGGGTAACCGGGCCCGACACGAGCACTTCGGCTTCGCAGGCTTCACGCAGCGACGGGTCGGTACGGAAAGCTTCACGCAGGTTTACCGTGAGCGAGGCTTCGGGCTGTGCCTGATAGGGTACAAACTCAAAGGAGTTTTCGGTATTCGAGGCATAGCGTGCAAAGGCAATGTCGAAGTCGCTCAGACGGACATATAGCTTGCGGGGGGGAGTTGTAATGTCAAAGGGCATGTGATTAAAAATGGCAAACTGTGGTTTACGTTGGGTACTTCCGTTTTTTTTATGGCTAAGTTACGTTAATTTGGGCAAAAGCCCAAACGCACTTATTGTTTTTTGTCTGTCAGGCGGAACCATAGCGGGTTGACGATGTATCGGCCGGCCAACAGTCCCGTGGCGGCTCCGATGGCGTCAGCCAGCAGGTCCATAAAGTCGGCCGAGCGGGTGGCGGTCAGGGTGCCCTGGGCCACTTCAATGAGCCCGCCAAAGGCTGTGGCGCAAACAAAGGCCCACAACATGCGGTGGAGGGTGGTGGTACGTTTGCGCCGCTCCCAGCACCATACTGCCATTGTGCCGCCGAACATCAGGATGTGTGCCCATTTGTCAATCAGGAATATGGTTTCCAGACGTGGCGGATGGGGCGGCACCCATATCAGGCAGAGCAGGATAATCAGCATGCCGCACAGCATGGTGAGGGGGTAGTGCTTGAAGGTTCGGGCAATCATGGTCGTACGAACTTGGTCGGGCTTGTCTTTTTTTTAGAACATGAAGATGGCTGTGGCCATGGCGCGGTGGTTGGTTACGCGATGTGTCTGGCTGACACGTCCCTTGCCCGTCTTTTGTCCGTAGTCGGCTGCGCGGGCGGTGTATTCAATGCCGAATTTCCAGTTGGGCAGGTTGTAGGTCAGGTTGGCGCCGGCCATGAACATCTGGTCGATGTCCGTACCGTTGCCGTAGGTGCCGCTAACCTCGTCGCAGGCTCCCAAATTCTTGTAGTATCCGCCTATTACGGTACCGCGCAGGCGGATTCCGTAGCTCAGGCTGGCCCAGGTGGCTGAAGTGCGCAGGGGGCTGTATTCTTGCTCGCCCGTAACGGCATCGGTATGGGTAATGCCAAAACCGCCCAGGGTAGAGAGTTGTGTCATGTTACTGCCCAATACGGTTTTTGCAGCTGCTGCAAAGCGGTCGGTTTTGTATTTCATGTGCAGTTCGCCGGAAAAACTCGTGAGGCGTTCTTTCACCTTATAGGTCTGTCCGTTTTGTCCCTTAGCCTGCGTGCGTGGGGTGATGGACAGCATTTCGGCGTTGGCACCGATGGTAAAGCGGCCGTACGTGTAGTCCAGACCGATGAGGAACTCGGGGGTGCAGCTCTTCTTGATCAGATCTTCCGAAGTCTTGTTGTCAAGGCCGTAGCTGACGTACTGTGTCTGCCACAGGGCTGCTCCACGCAGGGTCAGTCCCTTGACCGGCGAAACCTGATAGCGCACTTGCGGCGCGCGGCTGAAGGGCTGGAAGGGGGCACCCATGTCGAGGCTCAACACCTCGGGGGCTACGTCGCCATAGAAGGGATGCCACGCCTGGCCTGCCAGAAGTGACTGGTTCTTCCAGTCGAGTTGCAGGTACATGTGGCGGATGCGGGCCAGCGAGTAGGATGTGCTGGAGCCGCGGAAGTCGATTTCCATTTTGGCAGATGTATGGATGGCGCCGTTTTTCAGGTCCGGGCCCTGTACGTCCAGTCCCAGGCGGGAGTAGAGGGTGTAGAAGCCCAGGTTCGATGTGCCGTTCAGATCCTTTCCCTGCGCATCGGGGGCCTTGTCGAGCGGATAATAGTTGACAATACCGTCAGCCGACTCCTTGTTGGCACGGCTGTTGTAAAATACGTCAGCTCTTACTTGTCCGTAAAAGTGATAGCTGAAGTTCTTTTTCTGTGCTTCTGCACCGGTTGAGGCCAGCAGTAGGGTGGCCAATAATAGTGTCTTTTTCATATTTCGGGTAGACTTTTTTCCTTTGTCAATATGGGAGCAAAGTTACGAAGTTTTTGCGACAAATCGGCTTCATTCGGCAAATATCGCCCGCAAGCCGGGGATGAAGCGGGAGAGTAAGAGGCGGGGTGTTGCGGGGAGGAAAATAAAGACTGCACTTTGAAGAAACAAGGTCGGACTTTGAATTCACAAGGTCCGGCTTCGGAATTTTTTCCTGCCGGCCTGTATCTTGTTGTTTCGGGGGAGAATAAAAAAATAATCCCATGCAGGGTGCCTGCCTGTCCTTTTTTCTTAGGACACGGGCGGCCTGCATGGGAGATATGCGGGCGGGAAAAATGTTGTCCCGTTGCGGGGCTGCGGTTTAGCTCAGACCCTCAATTTCGCCGTTAACGATGTCGATGTGCAGGGCTTGCGGCTCTTTGGGCAGGCCCGGCATGCGCATGATGTCGCCGGCAATGACTACCAGCATTTCGGCACCGGCGTTGATTTCGATGTCGCGAACCTTCAGGTCGAAGCCCTTGGCCACGCCGTAGCGCTTGGCGTCGGTAGAGAAGGAGTATTGCGTTTTGGCAATGCAGATGGGGAAACGGTCGTAGCCCATTTCGGCAATGTGCTTGAGCTTCTTCTTGGCCGTCGGGGTAAAGCTGACGGTGGCGGCACCATATTGTCCGCAGGCCAGTTTGGTGATTTTTTCTTCCACGCTGTCGGTCAGTTCGTAAGCATAGTGCAGCGGAGCCGACGGCTTTTTCTCGATGGTCTCAACAACCAGGCGTGCCAGTTCCTCGGCGCCTTTTCCGCCTTCAACAAAGGCATTGTTTACGGCAAAGCCGATGTGCAGTTCCTGCTCGCAGTGCTGGCGTACCAGATCGATTTCCTCATCCACGTCGGTGGCATAGCGGTTGAAGGCTACTACTACCGTCTGGCCGTAGCTTTGCAGACACTGTACGTGCTTGTCCAGGTTTTCAAGTCCCTTGATGAGGCCTTCGCGGTTGGGCTCCTTAATGCCGTCCAGGGCTACACCGCCGTGCATCTTCAGTCCCTGCGTGGTGGCTACGATGACGGTGAGGCTGGGGTTGAGTCCGGCTTTGCGGCACTTGATGTCGTAGAATTTCTCGGCACCCAGGTCGGCGCCGAATCCGGCTTCCGTAATGGTATAGTCGCCAAAGGTCATGGCCATGCGGGTGGCCAGTACGGAGTTGCAGCCGTGGGCAATGTTGGCAAACGGGCCGCCGTGTACAATGGCCGGCGTGTGCTCGGTGGTCTGTACCAGGTTGGGCATGATGGCGTCCTTGAGCAACACGGTGATGGCACCGGCAACGCCCAGATCTTTTACCGTAAACGGACGACCGTCGGTGGTAAAGCCCAGCAGGATGTTTTCAATGCGGCGGCGCAGGTCGTCAAAGTCCTTTGACAGACACAGAATGGCCATGATTTCAGAGGCCGGAGTAATGTCGAATCCCGACTCCTTGACTACGCCGTTGGTCTTGGCGCCCAGACCGGTGACGATGTAGCGCAGCGTGCGGTCGTTGACGTCGAGTACGCGCTTCCACAACACTTCCTTCAGCGCAAAGCCGTCGTCCTGATGCTGGTAGATATAGTTGTCGAGCAGGGCCGAAATCATGTTGTGGGCTGAGGTGATGGCATGAAAGTCACCCGTAAAGTGCAGGTTGATTTTATCCATCGGCAGCACCTGGGCATAACCGCCTCCGGCCGCGCCGCCCTTCATGCCGAAACACGGGCCCAGCGAGGGTTCGCGCAGGGCTACTACGGCTTTCTTGCCGATGCGGTTCATACCGAGGGCCAGGCCCACCGATACGGTAGTTTTGCCGATACCGGCTTTGGTCGGCGTAATGGCCGTTACCAGAATCAGGTGATTCTGCTTGACCTTCTGCTCGTCAATCAGCTCAATGGGCAGCTTGGCGATGTGGCGGCCGTAATGTTCCAGTTGGTTACTCGGGATGCCGATTTTTTCGGCAATCTCGTCAATGGGGCGCAGCTCGATGCTACGGGCAATTTCAATGTCTGATAACATGTGTATATAAGTGATTAAGTAATAATAATTTGCAGTTTGTGAGTGTAAAAGTACCATTATTTTGGCAGACCGTGGGGCAGTTTCCTCAAAAATCGGTCTTTCGTTTGTTTTTTTTATATCCTTGGCCGTCAAAAAGATATCTTTCGAGGGGATAATTTTAAGTCGGGCGGCCGGTATTTTTTTGTTGAAGGATGGAATTGGTATGCCTCTCCCAAGGTGCAGTCCGTGATTTTTTTGTAATTTTGCGCTCACAAAAAACTCCGGATTTTCATAGCATGACTGGAGTGTGATACATATAATATTTTATATAGCATAACGAAAGAAAACCAATTTATGGGAGGATTTTTTGGTACCATAGGCAGAAAAAGTTGTGTAGCCGATTTGTTTTATGGAACGGACTACAATTCGCATACCGGCACACGCCGCGGCGGTATGGCTACATACGATCACGAAACCGGTTTTAAAAGAGTGATTCATAGTTTGGAGAGTACATACTTTCGCACTAAGTTTGAACCGGAACTTGACAGATTCAAGGGAAATGCCGGAATCGGTATTATCAGTGACACGGACGCGCAGCCTATTGTCGTGAATTGTCATTTGGGAAGGTTTGCGATTGTTACGGTAGCTAAGATTGCGAATCTGGAAGAGTTGACCCGCAATTTGCTGGACGAAGGAATGCATTTTTCTGAACTCTCGCAGGGCAGCACGAACCAGACAGAACTGGTGGCCTTGCTCATCACGCAGGGTAAGAATTTTACCGACGGTATTGAAAATGCTTTCCGCCAGATTAAAGGTTCCTGCTCCATGCTTTTGCTGACCGAGGACGGTATCATTGCAGCCCGCGACTTTTTGGGACGTACTCCCATTGTGTTGGGTAAAAAAGACGGCGCTTGGGCTGCCACCAGTGAGTCGTCGGCATTTCCCAACCTCGATTATCAGGTTGACCGTTTCCTCGGTCCTGGTGAGATTGTGCGCTTGCGGGCAGAGGGCGTGGAACAGATGCGTGCTCCCGAAAAGCGGATGCAGATTTGTTCGTTCCTTTGGGTGTACTATGGCTTCCCGACATCAACCTACGAGAACCGTAACGTAGAGCAGGTCCGTTTTGAGGAAGGACGTCTTATGGCCGACAGCGATCATGATACCGAGGTAGACTGCGTGTGCGGTATTCCTGATTCCGGCGTAGGCATGGCTTTGGGATATGCAGCCGGACGTGGTATTTCCTATCAGCGGGCAATTTCCAAATATACGCCGACGTGGCCGCGCAGCTTCACTCCGAGCAACCAGAGTATGCGTTCGCTTGTGGCCAAGATGAAACTGATTCCCAACAAGGCTATGCTTGACGGCAAGCGGGTGCTGTTCTGTGACGACAGCATTGTTCGTGGCACACAGTTGCGCGATAATGTAGGTATCTTGTATGATTGCGGTTGCAAGGAAGTGCATATGCGCATTGCCTGTCCGCCGCTTATTTACAGTTGTCCTTTTATCGGTTTTACTTCGTCAAAGAGTGCATTGGAACTCATTACCCGCCGCATTATTAAAGATTTGGAGGGAGACGAAAACAAAAACCTGGAAAAATATGCAACAACCGACTCGCCTGAATATAAGCAGATGGTGGAAATCATCCGAAAGCGGCTTAATCTGACGTCGTTGCGCTTTAATCGGCTTGAAGACCTCGTAAAGGCCATCGGACTGCCTAAATGTCAACTTTGTACGCACTGTTTTGACGGAAGCAGCTATTTCAAATAACCGGTTGCGGCCATGAAATATTCTATGCTGAACCTAATGTATCATAATAAAGTCCTGCTGCCGCTTGTATGGCTGGCAGGACTTCTTTTTTGCGCCTGTCAGTCTACGGGCAGCCGTCGGCATACGGCAGTAACTGAAGGGGATACCCTTTATCCCCGTTATGCCAGTCTGTTGCGCTACATTGAAGGGCCCGGATGGGAAGTGGCTGAGGTGCTCGACCCCTGGAATCAGGGAAAAGTGCTGCAACGGTATGTGCTTGTGCCTCGTGAAGACAGTTTGCCCGAAGTCTTGCCTGAAGGAGTGCTGGTACGGGTTCCGATGCAGCGGGCTGTGGTATTTTCGGCCGTATATGCCTCTTTGCTGGCCGATTGTGGACGGCTCTCGCAGGTTTGTGGCATGACCGATGTGAACTATGTGCTTGCGCCTGCAGTATGCCGGAGCATCAGAAGCGGACATATCCGTGATTTGGGTTCTGCCATGTCGCCCGATGTAGAGCGGATTTTAAGCGTACAGCCGGATGGCGTGTTGGTGTCGGCTTATGAGCAGTCGGATTACGGTGCTTTGGCACGTACTTCGGTGCCTTTGATTGTCTGTGCGGACTATATGGAAAATACGGCTCTCGGCCGGGCTGAATGGGCTTCGTTCTTCGGACGTCTTTTTGGCTGCAGAGATGTTACAGACAGCTTGTTCAGACAAGTGGAAGCAGCCTATAAGCGGCTTCAGAAAGCGGCGAAAGGTGTATCATACCGGCCGTCGGTTCTTCATGACAAGAAAGACGGGGCAACCTGGTTCGTGCCCGGCCGGAAAAGCACGGTAGGGCAGATGCTGACGGATGCCGGGGGACGTTATATCTATCCAGACAATGAAAAGAGCGGTTCGTTAGCTTTGGATTTTGAAGGTGTGTATGCCTGTGCAGCAGATGCAGACGCTTGGGTCGTGAAGTATGGAGCGCCTGTCGATTTGACACGCTCTTCGCTGGTGGCTGATTATCCGCCATACAATCGCTTTACGGCTTGGAAAAAAGGACAGATATACGGTTGTAATACGCTGAAGGTGCCCTATTATGACGAAACGCCTTTTCATCCGGAGCGTTTGTTGGCCGATTGGATTAAAATGCTTCATCCGGAAGTGTTGCCACAATATCAGTTGAGGTATTTCAAACCGATGGCGTTATGAAAACGAAGTTTTGTCTGCTCGCGTTGTTCTTATTGCTGGTCTTTTCATTGCTGGCCAATTTGTTTGTAGGCAGTATGCCGGTTCCGGCAGAGCAGGTGTTTCGGTTGCTGGCCGGAGGGGCTGATGTGGATGCCGGGGTCCGCTTTGTTGTGCTGGAGTCGCGTCTCCCGCAAGTGCTGACGGCTGCTTGTGCCGGTGCGGCGCTGGCCATGTCTGGGTTGATGCTTCAGACGTTTTTTGGCAATGCCTTAGCTGATCCTTCAATTTTGGGCGTGCATTCCGGAGCCAGTCTGGGGGTGGCTTTTGTCATGCTGTGGATGGGAGGCGGAGTGGCCCTGACGTCCAACCTTGCGCTGACGGGCATGCTGGTGGTGATGCTGGCTGCTTTTGCAGGTGCTGTGGCGGCTTTGCTGGTGTTGCTCGTATGCAGTATGTGGCTGCACAACAGGCTGCTCCTGCTGATTGTGGGGATTATGATGGGGTATGCCGCCTCGTCTGTGGTGACGTTGCTGAATTTTTCGGCTTCGGCCCAGAATATACATTCTTATGTATTGTGGGGAATGGGCGATTTCAGCAGTGTTACGTTCAATCGTTTGCCTTTGTTGCTGGTGCCCTTAGGATTGTGTATGGCTGGTTTCCTGCTGGCCAAGCCGCTCAATGTCCTGTTGCTGGGTGAGCGGTATGCGGTTAATGCTGGCCTTAACATGCAGGTGTTTAAGTGGCAGGTGCTGCTGCTTACGGGAGGCCTGTCGGCAGTAGTTACGGCTTTGTGCGGCCCAATAGCTTTTGTGGGGCTGGTTGTGCCTCATTTGACTAAATGGCTGTTTCATACGTCCGACCACCGCATCCTTCTGCCCGCGTGTGTGCTTGGCGGAGCATTTATCCTGACGTTGGCTCACGGCGTTTGTCGCATGTTTCCGGAAACTTTGCCCATTAACAGTGTGATGCCCATCGTGGGCATTCCGGTTGTAGGTTGGGTGGTGTTCAGGCGTCGTTTGTCTTGATGTGCTTGGGGATGATGTCGGGATATTTTTCCAGAAAATCATTGATGACCTGCAGGCCTTTGGCTGTGGCGCATCCCCGAAACAGGGTGACGACAACATAATAGAAAATCTCTTTGATGTCGTATTTGCTGTCCAGATGTTTTTCAAACGTGTTTTCGAGTTGCAGATGCAGCAAATCAAGAATCAGGTCAAAGCGTACGTCGCTTCGGAACAATCCCTGAGCCTTTCCCTTTTCTAAAAATTTTACGGCTTCGGTTCGGTTCTGCTCAATATGTTTGTTCTTGAGTTCAATGAAACGCGGATATTTTTGCAAGTCCCGGTAGAATTCGGGCGAGGTTTGGTTGAAGGCTTCAATTGAACTGACCATTTCCATGAAAACACGTTCCAATACGTTGCCGGCCTGGCGGTTAAGCTCTTTTTGCCGTTCCATTTCCTGCATGTGTTTGCAGGTGATGCATTCGTATATCAGTTCTTTCTTGTCTTCAAATACCTCGTAGAGCGTGCGCTTGGAAATGTTCAGGCGTTTGGCTATGTCGTCCATGCGTACAGCCTTGATGCCTTTTTCCTTAAAGGCTTCAAGTGCACTGACCGTGATGCGACGGCGCAGTTCTACCTTGCTGTTTTCAGAATCTTTTGATTGGACCATACCCGTAGGAAGCACATTTATGTTACTTTCCACAAAAATACGAAAAAACTTAAAGCATAGCAAAAAGTTTTCTGTCTTTTTCTGAGTAAAAATGGAAGCATAAGCTCTGACGGAACCGAGAGGGAGAAAAAAGAAAATGTTACGAAGCAACCTGCAGAAAAAAACAAAAAGCATGTTGCGATTGAGCGCGAAGCTGCCATTTTAATTCATATTAACATGATACGGATAGTAAAAGCGTATAATTTCTGTATATTTGCTCCACTAATCAAACCAAAAGTAGTAAATATGAAAGCAAGTTTGAAAAAAATGCTGATGAGCCTGTTCTTTGTAGGAGCAGCTTTTACGGCAAGTGCCCAGAGCACGCCGCATTCGTTCGGTATTCATTTTGGTGGTTCGACATGGGATTTGGAATATCAATATCATTTCAGCCAGAAAAACTTTTTGGACGTAACGGCAGGAGCCTTTATGTATAACGACGGTTTTAATGCCACGGCCACGTATAACTGGAATATCAAACAGTGGGATCACTGGTGTGACAAGATTTCCTGGAAGTTATGGGGCGGAGTCGGCGGCCAGATCGGATGGACGCAGTGGGATAAATATGACGGCGTTTATCTGGGCCCGATGGCTGATTTGGGCTTCGGATTTACGGGAAAGAATGTGCCGTTTACCTTTGGCGTAGATTATCGTCCGGCCTTCTTGCTTTGTATCGGTAACGAAACGGGAATCCTGACTCCCGGTTTCTATAATCTGGGCCTTACGCTGACCTATCAGTTCTGACGAGGCAGCCAGCACGGTTCTTATTTTCTTTGATATAAGATAGTCGGCACGTTGTGAGAACAAGGTGCCGACTTCTTTTTTCCAGGTGCCGGAAAAAATTTTTTGAGCCGGCTTTTTTCGTCGCTCGCCACGCACGACAACGTAAAAACATCGGAAGAGGCAGAAGCGCGCTAAAGTCTTTTCAAGAAAACGGCAGAGGTGCTTTTTTTTGACAACTGAATACGTCAAAATGGCGTAAAGAAAACAAAAAGTATGTATAAAGTGCTTTTTTTGTACAGATAGTAACGAAATAAAAAATATTTTTCGGCATAAAAAATGATTCAATCATTAACTTTGCCTTACTTTAAAAAAGAAGAATCGAAACAAAATATACCATGGTAAAGATAACGAAAGAAGCAGCCTTGCTTTATCACGCTCAGGGAAAACCTGGAAAAATAGAAGTGACTCCCACCAAGCCTTATCGTACACAGACCGACCTTTCGCTGGCTTATTCGCCCGGCGTGGCCGAACCCTGTCTGGAGATTCAGAAGAATCAGGAAGACGTATATAAATATACGAACAAGGGTAATTTGGTTGCCGTTATTTCTAACGGAACAGCCGTGTTGGGCTTGGGCGACATAGGAGCCATGTCAGGCAAACCGGTGATGGAAGGAAAGAGCCTGCTCTTTAAGATTTACGCCGGGGTTGATGCCTTTGACATCGAGGTGAACGAAAAAGATCCTGAAAAATTCATTCAGGCAGTCAAGGCCATAGCTCCGACTTTTGGCGGTATCAATCTGGAAGACATCAAGGCACCGGAGTGTTTTGAAATAGAACGTCGCCTGAAGGAGGAACTGGACATCCCCGTCATGCATGACGACCAGCACGGCACGGCCATCATATCGGCCGCCGGACTGCTGAATGCTCTTGAGGTAGCCGGAAAGAAAATTGAAGAAGCACGCTTCGTGGTCAACGGTGCCGGAGCCGCAGCCATTTCCTGCACCCGTCTTTACTGCTCTTTCGGCGCGCGTCGCGAAAACATTGTCATGCTCGACTCCAAAGGCGTCATTACGGCCGACCGCCCCAACCTGACGGAGCAGAAACGCGAATTTGCCACCTCGCGCACGGACGTGCATACGCTGGAAGAAGCCGTTCGGGGTGCCGACGTTTTTGTCGGCCTTTCCAAAGGCAACGTGCTGACAAAGGATATGGTACGCTCCATGGCCGAAAAGCCCATTATCTTTGCGCTGGCCAATCCCGTACCCGAAATTTCGTATGAGGACGCCAAGGAGGCTCGTCCCGACGTACTGATGAGTACGGGTCGCACCGACTATCCGAATCAGATTAACAACGTAATCGGTTTCCCCTATATATTCCGCGGCGCACTCGACACCGCAGCCAAGGCCATCAATGAGGAAATGAAACTGGCTGCCGCCCGTGCCATTGCCGACCTGGCCAAGCGCCCTGTGCCCGACATTGTCAATCGTGCCTACCACGTGCGCAGTTTTACGTTCGGACCGGATTATTTTATTCCGAAACCCGTAGATCCTCGTCTGATTACCGAAGTGTCCATGGCTGTGGCCAAAGCCGCCATGGAGAGTGGCGTGGCCCGTCGGCGCATCACCGACTGGAAGGCCTATCGCCAGCATTTGCGTGAACTGATGGGGCAGGAAAGCAAATTCGTACAGAATCTTTACGATACCGCTCGACTGGAGCCAAAACGCGTGGTCTTTGCCGAAGGAACCCACCCCAAAATGCTTGAAGCCGCCGTGCAGGCCAAGGAGGAGGGTATCTGCCATCCTATTTTGCTGGGTAATCGTGAGACTATCCGCAATATGGCAGCCGATATGAAGTTGAATCTGGAAAACGTTGAGGTAATCGACCTGCGTGCCGACGATCAGCAGGAGCGCCGTATGCATTATGCCGAAATCCTGGCCCAAAAGCGCCAGCGTGAGGGATACACGCTTCAGGAAGCTACCGACAAGCTGTATGAGCGTAATTATTTCGGAATGATGATGGTGGAAACGGGCGATGCCGATGCCTTTATAACCGGACTTTATACCAAATATTCAAATACCATCAAAGTGGCCAAGGACGTCATTGGTATTCGCAAAGGGTATAACCATTTCGGCACCATGCATCTGATTCATTCAAAGAAAGGCGTGCTGTTTTTAGCCGATACGCTGATCAACCGGCATCCGGATACGGAAACAATGGTAGATATAGCCAAGCTGAGTGCATCAACGGTACGTTTCTTCAACCGTACTCCGGTCATGGCCATGCTTTCATATTCCAATTTCGGGTCAGACAAAGTGGGCAGTCCCGCTTCTATCCATGAAGCAGTGGCCAAAATGCAGGAATCATATCCTGACTTGGCTATTGACGGTGAGATGCAGGTTAACTTTGCGCTTGACAGAGATCTGCGTGACGAGAAATATCCGTTTACCCGTCTTAAAGGTTTGGACGTCAACACCTTGGTGTTCCCCAACTTGAGTTCGGCCAACTCGTCGTATAAGATGATCAAGAGCATGGTGGACGATGCTGAAGTTATCGGCCCGATTCAGATGGGACTGAACAAACCTATTCATTTCACCGACTTCGAGTGCTCCGTACGGGATATCGTCAACATTACAGCCGTAGCCGTATTGGATGCCATCGTACAGGAGAAAAAGGAAAACAATAATTAAAGAAAAACGCCCGGCGACGCTTGTCCTGCCGGGATAGATATCCAGACGATAAAAGACGAATCATACTCAACACTTAAATATGCGCGGGTATAGCTGAATTCTGCAAAAAATGAGAGCGGAGCGGCTGTACCCGCGCATTTTCATGAAACAACTATTAAAAAGTATGTCATCTTTGGTCTTATTTAAAATAAGTTGTACTTTTGCATATTAAAATTATAAACTACAAAAACTTTCTCGAGTAATGCGGAAACTTGGTTTTTTGGGAATCCTGATAATGGTGATTTCATTTACTTCTTGTGTATCCAATAAAGATATGACGTATCTGCAAGGCGTGGAGCAGCAGTATGCCCAATATCGTGACATGACCACCACTTATAGTTTGAAAATCGGTGCAGACGACCAGTTGGCTATTTCAATTACGAGTCGTGACAACAAGCTGATTAGTATTTTCAACAATCAGACTCTGATTGGTTCGGGTGTAGGTTCATCACAGGCCAGTACGCAGAACACACAGGCCGGAGTATCTTATTTTACGGTAGACAAGGATGGCTATATCCGATTCCCGATATTCGGTAAGATCAAGGCGGCCGGTTATTCAGTCGATGAATTGTCGGACATGCTGGCCCAGCGTATACGTCAGGAAGGATACATACAGGATGCCATTGTAACAACGCGTATTATAAACTACCGTGTAACGGTGTTGGGAGCCGTTAAGAATCCGGGCGTTGTGCAGAATACTACGGGAGAGCGCATGACCATTCTGGAAATTTTGGGAAAGGCCGGCGATTTGACCAATGTGGCCTTCAGAAAGAATGTAAAGGTCATTCGTGAGCAGGACGGCCAGCGCATAAGCTATACGATAGACTTGACTGACCCCTCCAGTGTGTTTAATTCTCCTGCTTATTTCGTAAAACAGAATGACCTGATTTATGTAGAGGCCAACAAGTCGGAGCGTGTTAAGGGTAGTACGGGCTATACCTATCTCTCGGTAGTAGGTTCGTTTGTAAGTATCGTGGCTTCAGTCGCTTCGTTAATCATTTCACTAACTCGATAATTTTTTATATTGCGGATATGGCGAATAATACAGTTTCTTCAACGGTGAATCAAGCGGAACTAAAGGAAGAAAGCATTAATTTTCAGCAAATTATTGGAATCTGCATAGTTATTCTGCAGAAACATTGGATGTGGTTCTTAACCTCGGTCGTACTATTCGTGGTTCTGGCATTTGTATATTCAAGAACCCAGCCTCAGGTTTATCAGCGTACGGCCGTATTGGAAATAGAAGACAACAACGGCAGCGGCAGTATGGGCCGGGCCGGCAGTGGCGCAAACATGTTGCTGGAACTGAATGGTGTTTCGGTAGGAAACAGCCTGCAGGACGAAACTTTTATCTTGCAGTCATACCGTCTGATGGAAAGGGTGGTTTCGCGTTTGGGGCTTGACGTATCGTATGATACGAAAGACGGTTTGCGGCCCATTTCATTGTTTAGCATCCGTCCTTTTAATGTGGTTTTTCAGGCTCCATTTTCCAAGGCTTTGGCCTTTGATGTCAAGATTCTTGATGAAAACAGCTTTGAATTGAAAAATCTTCAGTTTGAGGATTTTGATTCGGAATTTAATTATAAGGGAACCTTTGGGCGTCCGTTCAGTACTCCTGTCGGTAAAATCGTATTGAACAAGAATTCGCAGTATATCAGTGAATTTGTAGGAAAGAAAATAAGCATTACCCGAATCAGCGTAAAGGATGCCGCAAAAATTTACGTGAAAAGGATTTCCGCTACTCCGGTTGACAAACAGTCTTCATTAATTCAGTTGGTTTGTCAGGATGTCAATAAGAAGCGGGCAGAAGTATTGCTTTCTACGTTGCTTGACGTGTATCGTGAGGATATTATCGAGAGCAAGAACCGCGTGGCTGAGAATACCTCAAAGTTTATCGAAGAACGTATCGGACTGATTGAGCAGGATTTGATTAAGGTTGAAGGCTCGTTGGCCCGTTTTAAGGAAAAATACAATATCGTCGACTTTCAGAAGAGTGCTGACGCCTTTTTGCAGCAGCAGGGTACGGCACGCAATCTTGCGCTTGATTATGAAACCCAGTTGAGCGTGGCACGCTATCTGGAATCATATTTACACAGCAAAAGCAAGGACGATGAATTCATTCCGATGTTGGATTTGGGAGATGCAGGAATACAGCAGGAAATTTCAGCTTATAATGATATATTGATTGAAAAGAAAAACCTGGAGCAGAATTCTACCAATTCTCCCGTTATCCGAGATATGAATGAGGCTTTGAAAGCCAAGCGAGCCTCAATTCTGGCCGGTGTGCGCAGTTACGTGAATTCAGTTAGCCTGAAAGCACAAAAGGCCCGGACCAACGAAAATGTACTTAACAGCGCCATGAGCGAGGTGCCTCAGAAAGAGCGGCAGGCCAATGACATCCAGCGTCAGCAAATTCTGAAGGAAAATCTTTACAATTATCTTTTGAACAAGCGCGAGGAAGTAGCACTCCAGTTGGCTATCAACGAAGCCAATATCCGTGTGGTTGAACCTCCTTATGGAAACAAGCGCCCAATAGCTTCCCGCACGATGATATTTGTGCTGGTCGGTTTCGTTATAGGTTTGGCTTTGCCCAGTGCATATTTCGGAATGCTTTATTCAATGGATACGGCGTTACGCTCGCGCAAGGAAGTGGAAGACGCTATGAGTCTGCCTATTGTAGGTGAAATTCCACGTTGGGAAATGAGTGAGCGCAGCATGCGAGACGGCATCAAAAATCTTATCGCAACGGATCAGAATAATAATTCAGTGGCTGAGGCTTTCCGTCTTTTGCGCTATAATTTGAATTTTATGGTCGGCAAAAAGGACAGTAAGCACGTAATTATGCTGACCTCTTCGTCGCCTTCACAAGGTAAGACATTTGTGTCGCGTAATTTGTCGCATATCTTGGCACAAGCCCGCAAACGTGTCGTACTGATTGATGCCGATATTCGTAAAGGTACGCAGAGTTCTTTGCTTGGACATGGGCAGGGCTTGACGGCATATTTAAATAACGATACTGATTCGTATGAGGATTTGCTGATTCGTGACAAAACAGACTTTGATTTTATTCCTTCTGGAATTATTCCGCCCAATCCGGCTGAACTTTTGATGAACAGCCGTTTGGAGGAGTTGATTGGAAAACTCAAGGAAGTTTACGATTATATTGTAATAGATACGACTCCGGCATTTCAAGTGGCAGATGCTGCTATTGTGAGCAGAGTAGCTGATGTGACGCTTTTCGTAATGCGAATCGGAGTTGAAGACAAACGTATCATGCCTGAGGTTGAGAAATTGCAGACTTCGGGTAAGATTAAAAATATGTGCATCGTTCTTAATGGCTGCCGCATGCATAATGGTTATGGATACGGTTACGGTTATGGCTATGGGTATGGCTACGGTTATGGCTATGGCCGGCAGTCTCAAAAGAAATAGATGTTCATGAAGTAAGATAAAACCATAAGACGGCGGCGGAGGGGAACGAAACTTTCACCGCCGTCTGTATTTTGTAAACAGCCCACCTTTTATTAGTATGTATCAATCAAAAACCGACAATTATCACCTCCTGACTGAAGCTCCCGTAGGGCGTGTCATTTTGCATTTGGCCCTGCCGACCATGTTGAGTATGTTGGTTACGTCGATTTATAATCTGACAGACACGTGGTTTGTAGGACGTATCAGCACGCAGGCTACCGCTGCTATTGGTGTGGCTTTCCCCGTAATGTCGGTTATCCAGGCCATAGGTTTCTTTTTTGGTCATGGTTCGGGCAATTATATTTCCCGTCGTCTTGGTGCGCGTGATACGGCTAATGCCGGGGCTATGGCCACGACGGGCTTTGTTTACGCATTTGTGATGGGGCTTGTTGTGGCTTGTGTGGGACATCTGTTTTTGAAGCCGCTTTGTCTGGCATTGGGGTCTACTCCAACCATTTTACCTTACAGTCTGCAATATGTAGGAATTATTTTGTGGGGAGCACCCTTTATGACGGCTTCGCTGGTACTGAACAATCAGATGCGTTTTCAGGGAAATGCCGCGTATGCCATGGTAGGAGTTGTCAGTGGTGCGGTGCTTAATGTGTTGCTTGCCCCTTTGTTTATTTTCGTCTTGAATATGGGGGTGAAGGGAGCCGCCGTAGCTACGGTCGTTTGTCAGTTGTTCAGCTTTTGTCTGTTGGTCTATATGGATGGTCGTGGCAACAATTTGCGGATTCATCCGCGCCGGTTTCGCCTTAATGTATCATTGCTTAAGGAAATTGTACGTGGTGGCACTCCGTCGCTCAGCCGTCAGGGGTTGGCCTGCCTGTCAACGATGTTGCTGAATCTTGTGGCCGGTCGTTATGGTGATGCCGCCATTGCCGGAATGAGCATTGTTACCCGGCTGAGTTTCCTGATTTTTGCTCTTTTGTTGGGATTCGGGCAAGGCTTCCAGCCGGTATGTGGCTTTAATTTCGGAGCCGGGCTTTATCGGCGGGTAATCAGTGGCTTTTGGCTGTGTGTACGTCTCGGAACGCTCTTTCTGTCCGTATGCGCATTGCTGGGCTTTATATGGGCGCCGGAAATTGTGCATTTGTTTCGTCATGACCCTGCAGTGGTGGAAGTCGGAGCCAATGCGTTGCGGTGGCAGCTGGTTGTGTTTCCAAGCATTGCATTTTGCACCATCAGCAACATGACGCTGCAAACCGTACGTTACAGTGCCCGTGCTACGTTGTTGGCTTCATCCCGTCAGGGGTTGTTTTTCCTTCCGACCTTGTTTATATTGCCTCATTTTTTCGGCCTGTCCGGATTGGAGGCCTGTCAGGCTGTGGCCGATTTTCTTACCTTTTTACTGGCGTTGCCGCTGATGCTTAGTGTCATCGGAAAATGGAAAAAAATAGCTGATCGAAAAACCGGGGCCGCAACCGCAGGTTGATTGTTTGTGGCAGATGGGCACAGGGACTTTTTATTTGTCTTTTATCACACTAAAAAAGATTAAAGGCGCATGGTGGCCTTTGTGCCGCATTTAATTTTCCGCTATCTTTGTATCATCGTTAAGTGGCATGCTTTCGGCATGCGAAAAAATTGAAAAATATGAAGGTTATAAGTCATATCATTTTAGTTGTTTCGTGTTGCTTTTGCTGTGTCCTGAATTTAAAAGCCCAGGTGGAGCAGGCGTCTGATTCGGTCATTACTCCCTGGGATAGGGCCGTAGCCTTGCCCGATACTGCACATCAGACGCTGGACGGACCAGATTCCGCAGCTGACGGACTGGATGCTGTCGGCTTCCTGATGAATGTGCCGGGCAGCCTGGATCAGTGGGACTATATGCCTTTGCATCGGGGGCTCAATGCCCAGTTTGGCATGAGTGTATCCGCCGCATGGGGCAAACATGCGCCGCGTGGCGTAGGTTTCGGGCAGCACCTTAATTTAATGTATGTGGCTCCGCTTACGTCGCGCTTGAGCATTGCGGCCGGTCTTTCTGCCGACAATCTTACGTGGGGAGGCGACCGCCTGACTTCACTCAGCCTGATGGGTGCTGCCAGCTACCGGCTGACCGACCGCATCAATGTTTTTGCCTATGGTGCCAAACGTTTGTTGCCGCAGCGTGAGGTAAGAGGTCTGGCGGCTCCTTATTTCTACGACCGCAATCCCGACTACGTATATGGCGGAGGTTTCGATTTTAAACTGGGCGAGCACAGCTGGCTGCAAATCAGCGTAGAGTCGCGAAAGGACAGTTATCCGGCACCAACGCCTCCACCTCACCATTTTGAACGTCGATAAGAAGTTTCATGAAGAATGCCATACAACATCTTTTGCAGCAGCGTGCGTTGCTGCAAAAGGAATATGCTTATGAAAAAGCCACGTTTCAGCGCGAAACTGAAGTTATGGGTATTGGCCGCAAAATAAAGCGCGGCCAATGTTGGTTTCCGGTCAGTTTCGGAAGGGCTTACTACAATTCCCTGAACCAGTTTGTCATTGAAGTGCTGCGCAGCGCCGGCGAGGAGGACGTGACACACAATTTTGAGTATGGCCGTCCGGTATGCTTTTTCAGCCGTGACGCACAAGGGGCACTGACTTATTTTAATTTTGTGGCTACGGTGAGCTATGCGGCTGCCGACAGCATGGTGGTCAGTCTGCCTGGTGGCACAACGCAGGCCGACCAGTTGAGGGCGTCCAGTTTTGTGGGCGTCCAGCTTTATTTTGACGAAACTACCTACCGTCTTATGTTCAGTGCGCTCGACAAGGCGATTTCTGCCCGCGACGGTCGGCTGGCCGTTTTGCGCGACATTTTCCACGGGCCTCAGGAGCCGGCCCGGTCGGCTGTACCGCCCGTTAGTCTGCCCTGGCTTAACGCCGTGCAGCAGAAAGCCGTCAACAATGCCCTCTGCGCCCGCGATGTGGCCATTGTGCATGGCCCTCCCGGCACGGGCAAGACCACCACACTCGTTGAGGCCGTCTATGAGGTTTTGCGACGCGAGCCGCAGGTGCTGGTGTGTGCGCAGAGCAACATGGCTGTCGACTGGATTTCTGAAAAACTGGCCGAGCGCGGGCTTTCCGTACTGCGTATCGGCAATCCTGCCCGCATCACCGACAAGATGTTTGCCCATTGTTACGAGCAGCAGTTTGCGGCCCATCCTGATTATCCCAAACTTTGGGCCATACGCCGCGAGGTACGCAGCCTGTATGCCTCACGCGGACATGGCGGCGAGCGCCTGCATCAGAAAATAGCCCGTTTCAAGGAGCGGGCGGCAGCCCTGGAGCTTGACATACGACAGACTCTTTTTGCCAATGCCCGCGTGGTAGCTTCTACGCTGGCCGGAGCGGCCAGCAGTCTTATGACGGGGCAGCACTTCCATACCCTTTTTATTGATGAGGCGGCACAGGCTCTTGAGGCTGCCTGCTGGATAGCTCTGCAGCGGGCCGACCGCGTCATCATGGCCGGCGACCACTGCCAGTTGCCGCCCACGGTACTCTCTCCCGAGGCCCTGCAGGGCGGACTGGGCGAAACGCTCATGGAGCACGTGGCGCGCAAGCATCCGGCCTGTGTCACGCTGCTTACCACGCAATACCGCATGAACCACATCCTGATGCAGTTCTCGTCCGACTGGTTCTATGGCGGGCAGGTGAAGTCGGCTCCCGAGGTTTCAGGGCGCAGCCTGCTCGATTTTGACGTCCCTCTGGTGTGGATTGATGCTGCTGCCGAACAGGCTGCCGAAACGGCCGACGACCTGCCGGCCGCTCCCGTGGGCGAAGAATTGGTGGGCGGAAGCTACGGCCGCATCAACCGGGCCGAGGCCAGGCTGACCATCGACACCCTGAAGCGCTACATTGAGCGTATCGGGCGGCAACGCTTTCTGGATGAGCGCCTCGATGTGGGCATCATTTCGCCCTATCGCGTGCAGGTGCAGGAGCTGCGGCGCCTGGTGCGCGCCGACGCTGCGCTCAAACCTTTCCGCTCGCTGATTACGGTAAACACCGTCGACGGCTTTCAGGGGCAGGAGCGCGACATCATCATGGTGAGCCTGGTGCGTGCCAACAGTCAGGGGCAGATTGGTTTCCTGCGTGATTTACGACGCATGAACGTGGCCATGACGCGGGCGCGCCACAAACTTTTCGTTCTGGGCGACGTGGCAACCCTGACGCGCCACCGCTTCTACCGGGCGCTCCACGAATACAGCGAGCAGCTCAAGGAAGGGAGTTTTCCTGATTATTAAATAGAATTTGACAAACAAAAGAAATGATGAATACATCCGATTGTTCACAGGCAGCCGAGGTGCTGCGTTTTCTGGAGGCCATTGCGCAGCATAACGATCGCGAATGGTTTGCCGCCCACCGTGAGTGGTATGAGCAGGCCAGAGATTCGTTCAGCCAGATGGTTGAGGCGCTCCTGCTGCGTCTGACCGAACTTGACGAGGGCGTCAGCTGGCTCACGGTGGCCGACTGTACGTACCGCTTTTATCGTGACACACGTTTTTCGCCCGACAAGGCACCCTATAAGCGCCACTTCGGTGCCTACTGCAACAGCCGCGGACGCAAGTCCATTCATGGCGGGTACTACATTCACCTGCAGCCGGGCCACTGTATGGTGGCCGGAGGTGCCTGGTGTCTGCCGCCGGCAGTGCTCAAGGCCGTACGTGAGGACATCGTGTTGCGCATCGACGAGTTCCGCAGTATTGTCGAGGAGCCACGTTTCCGTGCCCTTTATCCTGAAATCGGCGATACGGCGCTGAAAACCCTGCCCAAGGGTTTTGACCGTCAGTTTCCTTTTCCGCAGTATTTGCGTCCCAAGGACTATTCTGTGGCCCACTTTGTAGACGATAGTTTTTATTGTTCAGCCGACTGGCTTGACCGTACCATGGACTGTTTTGCCGTGATGAAGCCCTATCTGGACTTTATCAACGAAACCATTGACGATTACATTTAGAGTTTTTTTCTGCTTTCTTCCGGCACGGCTTCAGCACCGGTGGCTCGGGGAGGGGAGTTTGGAAAAACAAAGTGGTGAATCAGCGTAAAAAGGTCGGAACTAAAATCAATTAGTTCCGACCTTTTTACGCTAACCGTGCTGGTGCGCTCTTTCCTGCCTTAATAAAGGAATATGCCGGCCAGACCGCAAAGCAGCAGAATGAAAATGGGGTTAAAACGGAAGTAATGCACACCCAGCAGGGTGGCAACAAACAGAAAGATGCTTGATACGAAATCCCATTTGAGCAAGTAGGGATGGCCAAAGTTCTCCACGTTGAAAAGCAGAATCAGAAAAGCCATCATCATGCCGGCCGTTACCGGTCGCAGCGATTCCATAATGCTTTGGGCCATGGCGTTGGCCTCTTTGTCGGCAAACAGGCGCAGCGTGGGAAACATCAGAACAAACGATACGGTGGCCATGGCTGCCATGGCCGTCAGTACCCCCAGCAGCCCCATGCCGGCTCCCAGTTGCTGGCTGACGCTTCCGTAGCCTACAAAGGCCGCCATGTTGATTTCCGTGGGGCCGGGCAGCATACGGCATAGCGAGAGCAGGTCTGAAAACTGCCCCGGCTGCAGCCATTTGTTGGCCACCACGATACGGTCGTAGAGCAGGGGGATGCTGATGTAGGCCGACCCGATGCCAAAGAATCCGATGAGCAGAAAGTTCCAGAACAGTTGAATCAGTAATCGCATGATGAAGTATGAGCGTTTATGGTTTTAAAATTTCCGAAGGCTGCAGGCGTGGCTGCATTCTTCTTAATCCTTGTCGTTTTCCTGAGGCTTGACAAAGCGGCCGTACAGGTAGGCGCAGCCACCCACAAGCACGATAATATAGATGGGGGTAATGCGGAATACCACTACGGCCATAATGGTCAGCAGCGGAATCCAGATGTTCGACAGGTTGAGGCGGGCGGCTTTGCCCAGGCGGTAGCAGGGCATGACCATCAGGGCCACAATGGCCGGACGCATGCCGCGCAGAAAGCGCTGAATCCAGGCCGTGTCCTGCAAGTTGAAGTAGAGCATGGCCATCAACGTAAAGAGTATCAGGGGTAGGGCCAGTACGCCCAAGGCCGCCAGTGCTGCTCCGCGCCAGCCGCCCAGACGGTATCCTACGGCCAGGCTCAGGTTGAGCCCGAACGATCCGGGTATGGATGAGGCCAGTGTGGTCAGGTCGGTCAGTTCTTCGGCGGTAAGCAGGTGGTCGCGGTCAATCAACCGTTTTTCAATTTGCTGCAGCAGGGCATGTCCGCCACCGGTAGCCAGCAGCCCCATCTGAAAGAATCCTTTGAAAATTTCAATTGGCTTTTTCATTACTTTTTTCGTGGAGTTCTTGTTTCAACCTACAAACTTACGGAAAAATGCCGGAATATGCGAATAAAATGTGTTCAGATTGGAGCTGTAAGATATAATTGCATCCATACTAATAAATAAAGGTCGTTGTTGAAAAATATTGAGGGTAATATAAAAAACGAACAGACGAACTGACTTTTACCTCAGTACGCCTGTTCATTTAATATATGAATTATGGATTTTGTAACTTATTTTCCCTTGCGTCCGAACAGGGAGAAGTGGACGTAGCGTTTCGGGTTCGCCTTCAGGTCAGTAACCAATGAATCGGCACTGCTGATGGTGGTATTGATGTTGTCATACAGCTTGCGGTCGTTGAGGAGCAGGCCCAGTGTGTTGTCTTTGCTGCTCATGCTGTTGTTGAGGTTGTTGGTAATGTCGGTCATGTTTTTGCTCAACTGGTGTACGCTGGCCAGCGTTTCGTTGACGTTGCGCATGGTTTCCTCCACCGGCACGTTGGCCAGGTGGCCGGACAAAATTTCCATGTTGCTGCCGATGCGGTTGAGCTTGGCCGTCAGTTGCGGAACGTCGTTTTTGAGCAAATGATTGACTGACGCGGTTGTTGTTTTCAGTTGGGCTGTCAGTTCTGCTGCATTGTTGAGCGTTTGCATTAAGGCCGGGTCGCCGGTGATGCGGTTGATGTTGGTCAGTATGGAGTCGAGCTTCGGAATCAGCGCCATTACGGTAGGTGCAGCCTGCTCCAGTTTGTTCATCAGTCCGTTTTTGGGGCCTCCGGGAATGGTATCGCCCGGCTCGAGTGTGTGCAGGGGGTCGGGGCCCAGTACCAGATTCATGACGGCGCCGCCCAGCATCTCTGTGGCCAGTTCAGCCCGTGTGCCGGCCGGCACACGCATTTTGGAGTCCAGTTCCACACCTACGGCAACATTGCCCGGATGGTCGTAGTCGTAAGTTATTTCGCGCACAATACCTACGGCATATCCGTTGGCATATACGGGATTGGATACCGCAAGTCCGGTGATGTCATTAAATTTAATGATGTAAAGGTTGGATTTCTTAAACAGATTGACACCTTTCAGGAAGTTGATGCCAACAAACAGCAGTACGATGGCGACGATGGCCGTCAGTGCGATTTTTATTTCCTTGGTAAAAATTTTATTCATGATGTTGTGTTGTTTTTTCTTTCTGTGTTGAAGAATGGCAGGCGGATGTGTGCACGCTTTGCCGGGGCGTGGGGCACACATCTTTTTGCGTTTATTTTTTCTGGCTCATCTTCCGGGCTTTAATCAGGTCAATGCGTTCTCCGTCAACAAAGGCTACAATGAATGCCTGCGGGAATTTATCCAGAACCTCGCGGCGCTTCTTCAGAATTTCGCTATACTGTGTACTCTCGCCGTAGGTGTATTTTACGAGTCCGTTTTCTTTGTAATAGTCTGTGTCGGTCAGTCCTTTGAACTGTTGACTGCCTGCGCGCAGACGTCGGTTGACTGCAAAAATCTGTACCTTGTAAACCGGCTTCCCATCCGTGTTGATTTCTTTTTTTGCAGAATCTTTCGTGGAGCCTTGGGGCGTTTGGGCTTCTCTTGCGGTAGATGAATCGTTGGCCCGTTTGTCATTGCTCACCTTGGGTGATGGCGTGTCTGTTGTTTTGTCGGAATAGACTTTCTTGACGTCATCTTCAGGATTTGAAGGCTTGAACGGCTGAATGATGGTGCGTGGGTTTTCCTGGTCGTTCTTGTAAGCAATGAAGCCTGCGTAGATACTGGCGCCCATACGGCGGATTCCTTCCTCACTGTTGAGGAATTGCTCTTCTTCCGGGGTGGAAATAAAGCCCAATTCGGTCAGTACGCTTGGCATTGACGTGTTGCGCAGAACCAGAAAACCGGCTTGATGTACGCCTTTATCGCGGCGGCCTGCATTCTTGACGTAACTTCGCTGGATGCAGCGTGCCAGATTTACGCTTTGTTTCATGTACTGGTCTTGCATGAATTCAAAGATGATGTAGCTTTCGGCCTGATTGGGGTCGAAGTCAGAGTAACGTTGCTTGTAATCCTTTTCATAGAGAATCACGGAGTTCTCACGTTTGGCCACATCCAGATTGGCCTGAGCACGTGCCATACCGAGGGTGTAGGTTTCGGCACCATAGGCAATGCGGCCTGCAGGAAGTGAGTTGGTATGTATGGAAATGAACAGGTCTGCTTTGGCGCGGTTGGCAATGTTGGCGCGTTCCTGCAGCGGAATGAAAACGTCGGTCTTCCGCGTGTAGATTACTTTAACGTCAGGATTGTTTCGCTCCACCAGGCGGCCGAATTCCAGCGCGACGTTGAGGTTGATGTTCTTTTCTTTCGAAAATTTGCCTACTGCTCCGGCGTCATGCCCGCCGTGTCCGGCATCAATGACCAGAGTAAAAGTCTTTCCTCCCCATGCCGCAACGGGTAGCAGGAGTGAAAAAAGGGCAAGTATTAATGATGAAATTTTTTTCTGCATACTTCAAGATTACATAGGCAAAGATAGTGGTTTTTTCTTGAAAATAAACACAGAGTGGTGGTTTTGGCGTATAATTTTACTATATAAAACAACTTTTTAACGAGTGTTGGGGATATGAATAAACGCCAGATAAGGGAAAATGGAATGCTTTTTTACCTGTTCTTAATGATTCCGGTTTTGTAAAGAAGCGTTTTTTGCGAAACTGCAAACTATGGTAAACCTTCGGAAAAAGATAAGCCAAATCGTTGGCCAATTCAAGAAAAAAACTGAAATTTGCAAAACGTTTTCCGAAGCGTGTGTTTCGGAACCTCATTTTGTGCTGAAAAAGTAAGGAAAAACGTGGAAGATAGTAAAAAGTGGGATAAATGTCGCGCATTTCTGAAGAAGAGTGTGTCGGAGCAAGCCTTTGAAACGTGGTTTGAGCCGATACGCTTCGGCAGTTTTACGCCAAAGGACGGGGGCGGCCATCTGGTGCTGCTGATTCCCAGCCGATTCGTGGGCGAATTTATCCAGAAACACTATCTTGAGCTGATGTCAAAAGCTATTACACGGGCATTTGGCGAAGGCATTTCGTTGACTTACAAGATTGAAGCACGTGCGCCCGGCGAGTCGGCCGGACCGGTATTGGCTGAGGGGGCCAAAGTGGCCGAAAAAGCCGAACTGCCGCCCATTGACTCGCAGCTCAATCCGGAATATACTTTTGAGAATTTCATTGAAGGTGAGAGCAACCGGTTGACGCGTTCCATCGGCCTGAGCATTGCCGAGCATCCGGAAAAGGTAACGTTCAACCCGTTTTTCCTCTATGGTCCTTCGGGAGTGGGTAAAACCCATTTGGCCAATGCGGTAGGGCTTCGCGTAAAGCAGTTGCATCCCAAACTTCGCGTGCTGATGGTGTCGACCCACGTATTCACCATGCAGTATACGGATTCCGTGTTGCACAATCATACCAACGACTTCATTAACTTTTATCAGAGCATCGACGTTCTGATTATTGATGATGTGCAGGAGTTGACTACGGCAAAGACGCAGCGTACGTTTTTCCACATCTTCAATCATCTTCATCAGAACCGCAAGGTCATCATCATGACCTGCGACCGTCCGCCCGTTTCGCTCGAAGGGTTTCAGGAGCGTCTGCTCAACCGCTTCAAGTGGGGTATGGTGGCTGAGATGGAACGGCCGAATATCGAACTGCGGCGTGCCATCTTGCAGGCCAAGATGCGGCGTAACGGTATTTCCTTTCCGCCCGATGTGGTGGATTATGTGGTGAACAACGTGAGCGACAATGTGCGTGAACTGGAGGGTGTTATCAATTCCATTATGCTCCAGAGCATTATTGAGAACTGCGAAATAGACCTGCCGCTGGCCAAGCACGTCGTGGTGCGTTCGGTAAATATGGAGCGCAAGGAGCTGACGGTTGAAGAGATTGTGTGCCGCGTCAGCCAGCATTATTCGGTCAAACCCAAGGAAGTGACCTCGTCCAGCCGTAAGCGCCCCATTGTCAGGGTGCGTCAGATTTGCATGTATCTGTGTCAGAAATATACCGACTGTTCGCTTTCGCAAATCGGGCAGCGCATCGGGCGTCGCGACCACTCCACCGTGATTCATTCCATCAATCTGGTAGAAAAACAAATCAGCGCCGACCGCGATTTCCGTCATGAACTGGAAGATCTTGATGGATTGATGAAAAAATAATTTTTCGTCATGTCTGTTTCCGCACTTTCCCTTTTAAAACAGTATTTCGGATATGATACTTTCCGTCCGCATCAGGAGGAAATCATTACCCATATCCTGCAACGCAAAAGCTGCCTGGTGCTTATGCCTACGGGTGGCGGCAAGAGCATTTGTTATCAGATTCCAGCCCTGGCCATGGAGGGGACGGCCGTTGTGGTGTCGCCTCTGATTTCATTGATGAAGGATCAGGTAGACGCCCTGCAGTCATGCGGTATCAGTGCCTATGCGCTCAACAGTGCCCTTTCCGATACCGAGCGTGTCAGTTTGCGCCGAATGTGTCTGGAGGGAAAGGTAAAATTACTTTACATGGCTCCCGAAACACTGTTGGGTGAACTGAATGCCGGATTGCTGGCCGATTTGCAAATCAGTCTCTTTGCCATTGACGAAGCGCATTGTATTTCGCAGTGGGGGCATGACTTCCGTCCCCATTATACGCAGCTGGGCGTATTGCGCGAACACTATCCCGACGTGCCGATGGTGGCTCTGACAGCTACGGCCGACAAGGTTACGCGGGCTGATATTCTCAAGCAGTTGCATCTGGAAGATGCACAGGTGTTTGTGTCGTCGTTTGACCGGCCCAACCTGAGTCTTGACGTCAGGCGCGGGCTGGCCGGAAAGGAGAAATACAGTACCCTGCTTCATTTTATACGCCGCCATGAGGAACAGAGCGGTATAATCTATTGTCTGTCGCGTAAAAATACCGACAATCTGGCTGAAAAACTGGCGGCCGATGGTTTCAAGGTCTTGCCTTATCATGCCGGACTGACCAACCAGCAGCGCGAAACTACACAGGAGCTCTTTTTGCGCGACGAGGTGCAGATAGTAGTAGCTACGGTGGCTTTTGGCATGGGTATCGACAAGAGTAACGTGCGTTGGGTGGTGCATTATAACCTGCCCAAGAGCATAGAAGGCTTTTATCAGGAAATAGGGCGTGCGGGCCGTGACGGTTTGCCCTCCGATACGCTCCTGTTCTATAACTATTCCGACGTGATTCAGCTGACGCGCTTTGCGCAGGAGAGCGGGCAGCGCGAAATCAACATGGAGCGCCTGGCGCGTATGGAGGAATATGCCGAGGCACAGGTGTGCCGGCGGCGCATCCTGCTCAACTATTTTGGCGAAACGGCCGACCACGATTGTCAGAACTGCGACATCTGCCACCATCCGCCCCAGCGTTTTGACGGTACGGTATATGCGCAGAAGGCCTTGAGCGCCATTGTGCGCACGGGGCAGAAAGCGACGCTCCCGCAGGTAGCCGACATTTTGTCGGGGCGTTTTACGCCGGCCGTACGCGAGGCCGGATTTGAACGCATCAAGACCTTTGGGGCCGGTCGCGACGTGAGCCAGCGGCACTGGCGCGACTACTTGCTGCAAATGCTGCAGTCGGGGCTGTTCGAGGTGGGCTATGACGACGATTGTAACTTGAAACTTACCTCAATGGGGCGCGACGTGCTCTACGGCCAGCGTAGCCTGCAGCTGGCGGTGCCGCGGGTGGAGGAAACAAAGCCTGCATCCCGGCGTCGTAAGGCGTCAGACAAGGCCGAGGCCCAGCTTCCCCTGCAAGCTGAGGTGAGTGCCTCAGGACAGGTGGTGAGCGAAAAACTCTTCAAGCATCTGCGGGCCCTACGTATGGAACTGGCCAGACAGAAGGGGATACCGCCCTATATCGTCATGAGTGATGCCACGCTGCGTAAGGTGGCCGACGCGCAGCCCCGTACCGTGGAGGAATTCGGCCGGATTAGCGGTATAGGCGAGTTCAAGAAAAAGCAGTATGGCGCTTTGTTTGTGGGGGCCATCAAGGCTTTCCTGAAATAAAAGAGGGATACGCAGTATAGAAAAATTCGGTGGCGGATAAATAAAACAAGGTGGCGGATAAATAAAACAAGGTGGCGGATAAATAAAACAAGGTGCCGGATAAACCGACCAGGGTGGCTCGGAAAATTTTTTCCAAGCCACCCTGGTCGGTTTTTTCTTCAGCCCGTGAAAAAATGGAAGTAGGATGACGGCCGGGAGAGGGGGTGACGATGTGTTTATGCCGGGAAGTCCGCTTGCGCTTCGCAGAATGGCGATTGGCGCAGGCGGACTTCCTGATCGTAAAATGTTGACCGCATGGTTTGGCAGGCTCTCCGGAACGAAACCGGCAACCGTTTGTCCAAACCCTGCAGGCACGGCATCTACTTGTTTTCTTCTTTCAGCTTCTCCATGATTTTGGCTTCCAGTTCTTCACATAATTCCGGGTTATCCTGCAACATGCGTTTTACGGCATCGCGACCCTGTCCGATTTTTGTATCGTTGTAGCTGAACCATGAGCCGCTCTTCTTGACAATGTCCAGTTCGGTGGAGAGGTCAACCAGTTCGCCGATGTGTGAGATTCCGTCGCCAAACGTAATTTCGAATTCAGCTTTGCGGAAGGGAGGCGCCACTTTGTTCTTGACTACCTTAACGCGTACCTGGTTGCCGATGGGCTGGTCGCCGTCCTTGATGGTGGTGACGCGGCGGATGTCCAGGCGCACGCTGGCGTAGAACTTCAGGGCGTTACCGCCCGTGGTGGTTTCGGGGTTACCGAACATGACACCAATCTTTTCACGCAGCTGGTTGATGAAGATACACGTGGTGTTGGTCTTGCTGATGGTGGAGGTGAGCTTACGCAGCGCCTGGCTCATCAGTCGGGCCTGCAGGCCCACGCGGTTGTCGCCCATGTCGCCTTCGATTTCGGCTTTCGGGGTCAGGGCAGCTACGGAGTCGATGACAATGATGTCAATGGCCGATGAGCGAATCAGCTGGTCGGCAATTTCCAGAGCCTGCTCGCCGTTGTCGGGCTGCGAAATGAGCAGCTCGTCCACGTTGACGCCCAGCTTCTGCGCATAGAAGCGGTCGAAGGCATGCTCGGCATCGATGAAGGCAGCAATGCCGCCCTGCTTCTGTGCTTCGGCTATGGCATGGATGGCCAGGGTGGTCTTACCGGAACTTTCCGGGCCATAAATCTCAATGATACGGCCCTTGGGGTATCCGCCTACGCCGAGGGCGGCGTTCAGGCCGATACTGCCGGTGGGGATGACCTCCACGTTTTCAATCTTTTCGTCACCCAGCTTCATGATGGAGCCTTTGCCAAAGTCTTTTTCAATTTTGGCCATGGCGGCTTGCAGGGCTTTCAGACGTTCGCTGTTATTGTTGTTTTCTTCTGTTTTTGCCATTTTTCTTGTTTATAGTTGCTTAGTGGGGCCGGAGCCCCGTTGGGAGTGTTTCCGCAGGCGGGCGGTGCTGTGTTTAGAGCTGCAGCAGTTGCTCGCCGTGGGTTTTTGTCTTGATTTGCTTGGGGCCGATGATTTGTGTTACCTTGCCCGTTTCGTCAATGATGACGGTGGTGCGCATCGTACCCATATAAGTACGGCCGTACATCTTCTTTTCGCCCCATACGCCGAAGGCTTCCACCAGCTGGTGGTCGGTGTCGGCAATCAGGCGGAACGGCAGTTCGTGTTTGGCGATGAACTTCTGGTGTGAGGCCTCATTGTCCACGCTGCAACCGATGATTTCATACCCTTTCTGGCGCAGGGCGTCATAGTTGTCGCGCAGGCTGCAGGCTTCGGCCGTACAGCCGGAGGTGTTGTCCTTGGGGTAGAAGTAGAGAATTACCTTGCGGCCGCGCAACTGGTCGGCGCGCACCTCCTCGCCCTGCTGGTCGCGGCCCAGCACTTCGGGAATCTGGTCACCTGTCTGTATCATAACGATATTGCGGTTAAAAGGGGATAGGCTTATTTTTCAAATTCAATGTCGCCGTCAATGATTTCGTGCCAGGGCAGACCTTGCTCGTTGAGGAGCTTCATGAAGGGGTCCGGATCGAACTCTTCTACGTTCCATACGCCCGGACGCTTCCATACGCCTTCCATAAACAGGCGGGCACCAATCATGGCCGGTACGCCGGTGGTGTAGCTGACACCCTGCATGCCGGTCTCTTCGTAGGCGGCGCGGTGTGAGCAGTTGTTGTAGACGTAGTAGGTCTTTTCCTTACCGTCCTTCAGTCCGCGGATGCGGCAGCCGATGCTGGTTTCGCCTTCGTAGTTTTCGCCCAGATCCTGCGGGTTGGGTAATACGGCCTTCAGGAACTGCAGGGGCACGATTTCCATGCCGTTGTAGTTGATGGGCTTGATGCTGGCCATGCCGATGTTCTGAATGACGCGCAGGTGGGTCAGGTATTCCTGGCCGAAAGTCATCCAGAAGCGGGCGCGCTTGATGGTCGGGTAGTTCTTAACCAGGCTTTCCAGCTCTTCGTGGTGGAGCAGGTAGCTCTCGCGCGGGCCTACGTTGGGGTAGGTCAGCGGGCGGTGGATTTCGAGCGGTTCGGTTTCAATCCATTTGCCGTCTTCCCAGTACAGACCTTTCTGCGTGATTTCGCGGATATTGATTTCGGGGTTGAAGTTGGTGGCAAAGGCTTTATGATGGTCGCCGGCGTTGCAGTCTACGATGTCCAGATACTGGATTTCGTCGAAGTGATGCTTGGCGGCATAAGCGGTGTATACGCTTGTTACGCCCGGGTCGAATCCGCAACCCAGGATGGCGGTCAGGCCGGCGTCTTCAAAGCGCTTTTTGTAGGCCCACTGCCAGCTGTATTCAAAGTGAGCTTCGTCTTTGGGTTCGTAGTTGGCCGTATCCAGATAGTTGACACCTGTTTTCAGACAGGCTTCCATAATGGTCAAGTCTTGATAGGGCAGGGCCAGATTCATGACGATGTCGGGTTGGAAACTCTTGAACAGGCTGACCAGTTCGTCTACATTGTCGGCATCCACCTGAGCGGTTTTGATAGCTGGGTTGCCGATGGCTTTAACTATGGCGTCGCATTTGGATTGGGTGCGACTGGCAATCATGATGTCGGTAAAGACATCTGCATTCTTGGCTACTTTATGAGCGGCAACGGTGGCCACACCACCGGCTCCGATAATTAAAACTTTTCCCATGATGTTCGGTTTGGTTTGTATCTTCACAAAGGTACGAAAAAAATAAATGATGAATGTGATGTAATCAAAAAATAATCTGGCAAGAACCGGATAGTCGCTGCTTCCTTGTCAAGGCTGGTTTAGGAGTGGCGCGGCCGGATACGGCGGAGTACGGTGGAGAGTTTTCCCTGTACCTGCTTATTGAGTATGGTGAATATGACGGCCAGAATAATCAGTCCGATTCCGGTTGCTTCAGACAGGGTAAATGGTTCCTGAAAAATCAGCACGCCTATGCTCACGGCTGTGACAGGTTCAAGTGCTCCTAAGATGGATGTCATTGTGCCGCCGATACGATGGACGGCCTGAACCAGAGTGATGTTGGATACAACGGTAGGTACGACTGCAAGCAAGGCTATCAGGACTACGGATGACATGCCTCCGGTCGTGGGCGGCTGTAGCCCTTCGGGAGCACAAACGGCATTGAGCAGAAACAGCAGACTGCTGACGATGAACACGTAGAAAGCTAACTTTCGGCTGTTCATGTCGCGTACGCGTGAACGGTTGACAATGACGATGTAGCTGGCGTAGCATACCGCAGAAAGTAGTACGATGCCGATGCCTGTCGGTGAGAGAGTAAGCTCGCTGCCATGCAGTGAGAGCTTGGCTACCCCAAATATGGCCAGTACGATGGCCAGCCAGGTCAGAAGGGGGGTGCGCTCATGAAAAAACAAGAGCATGAGCAGGGTTACGAATACGGGATAAGTAAAGTGTATGGTGGTTGCCACGCCGGCTCCCATGTAGCTGTAGCCCATGAGCAGAAAAAGGGCGGAACCCGTGTAGAGCAATCCCAGCAGAATGAGTACCGGAAGGTCTGCACGCTCAATGCTGAACGTTTGTTTGCGGACTTTCAGCATAATGCCTAAAGCGATGGTGGCAAACAGAAAACGATAGAACAGAATGGATGAAAATTGCATGCCGCGCTGCATGAGCGGAAGTGTGAACAGGGGAATGAGTCCGAAGGTGATTGACGTGGCAATACCGTAGAGAATACCTTTAAACTGGTTCATATTTGCAGATGGAGTAATATTTTTTTTATAGAGGAGTTTTTTGGGAAAACGGCGGGACGGCCGTTCGCGGTCTGCAAATTTACGCTTTTTTCGTGAGTGATAAATGCGGCTTAGGTATGAAAAAAATCTTTTGTTCCGAGATATTTCCGGAACAAAAGATTTCAGTTAAAAAAACAGTATGTAAGAAATGGATTATTCGTTTTCCGGACGCAATTGGCGCACGGTTGCTCCGGCACGCCACATTTCGCTGTCGTGCAGTGCCTGTAATTCCTCCTGCAATTTCTCACGGTAGTCGGGTTGAGAATTACTGTCGATGGAAATTTGAGCTTCGTTGCCGCTCTTTACGCTTTCGTACAGTTTTTGCATAACCGGTTTGATGGCATCGTGGAACGGTCCCATCCAATCCAGTGCACCACGTTGTGCCGTAGTAGAGCAGTTGGCGTACATCCAGTCCATACCTTTTGCGGCAAACAGGGGCATGAGTGATTGAGTCAGCTCTTCGCAAGTTTCGTTGAAGGCCTCAGAAGGTGTATGGCCGTTTTCACGCAATACCTCGTACTGAGCCAGCAGCAGACCCTGAATAGCACCCATCAGTGAGCCGCGTTCGCCCGTCAGGTCAGATGTGGCTTCGCGCTGGAAAGTGGTTTCAAACAGATAGCCTGAGCCGATGCCAATGCCGAAGGCCAGAACTTTGTCCTTGGCTTTGCCTGAGGCGTCCTGATAGATGGCGTATGATGAATTCAAACCGCGACCTTCCAGGAACATGGTGCGCAGTGAGGTTCCCGAACCTTTGGGAGCTACCATGATGACGTCGATGTCGGCGGGTGGAACTACGTTGGTACGGTCGTTCCAGGTAATGGCAAAACCATGTGAGAAATAGAGAGTCTTGCCCGGTGTGAGGTGTTTCTTGATCATGGGCCAAACCGAAATCTGTGCGGCATCGGAAAGCAGCATGCAGATGATGGTACCACGGGCTGCGGCTTCTTCCAGAGAGAATAGCGTCTTGCCGGGAACCCATCCGTCAGCTATTGCTTTTTCGTAAGTCTTGCCTTCGCGCTGTCCTACAATGACGTTAAAACCGTTGTCTCGCAGGTTACATGCCTGACCGGGGCCCTGTACGCCGTAACCTAACACGGCGATGGTTTCGTCTTTCAGTACTTCGCGGGCTTTTTCAAGGGAGAACTCTTCGCGGGTGATTACTTCTTCTTCAACTCCGCCGAAATTCATTTTTGCCATTTTTTTTCTGTTTTTTTTGTGAGATGTCTGGCGTTTCAAGGATTTTTAGTGTTTTCAGACATCCCGAGTGTAACAATAATAGATATTTCTTTTTTTTTGTTTATCTCGCAGTTGTGTTCGTCCGGTTCGGACTTAGGAGGCTGCAAATTCTACGCGTGCCTTGCAGATGGGGGTGTCAGAACGTTTAATTTCTATTACGTAGTTGCCCTCTGTTTCTTCCTGAGTCAGGTAAAGATCCAGTTTCTGGTGACAGAAGGCCTCACTGCTATAAGTCATGTCAATTCTTCGCACTTCTTGCTCGCCTAATTTTTCGAAAGAGAACAAGTCAAGAATATGGTCGATGTAGCGGATGGAGTTAACGTGTCCGTTGATGTCAATATCGCTGTAATGGGCCGTAAAACTTCGGATCGGTTCGCTGGCATGACCTTTAATGCGGGCTGGTTCCGGTATGTGTACCTCCGGCCGGTGAACCTCAATGAGTGACATGGTGGGATGTTCCTGTTGCAGTTTTTCCAAACTGATAGGCCGGCGTGACTCACGACCGATGAGAGCCCAAATGGAGGATGCTGTGCCGTAGACGGTTCCGTCGGCTCCTACTATGCGGTAGTAGCGGTTGGTAAATTGCCGATAGATACTGTCTACCCATGTCTCGATACAATAGTCCTGATGAGTGGCGGGACGGCGGTTCATTTCAATTGTGAGGCGTGAGAGAACCCAAATACATGCTTCCTGTTCGGCCATTACACTTCCGAATCCGTAAGCAGCCGCGTGTTTGCTGGCACATTGCAGCAGGCGGATACCCAGCAGATTCCAGGAGATGTGGCCGGTAAAATCTTCGTGAAAGGGTTCTACCACAAAATGATAATATCCAATATGCTGATTTTCTTCAGTCATGGTCTTGAGGATTAGATGTCGTTTTTGTTTTTTTGCGCTTCAAAATCCAGCTGCCGTTGTTTCAGAAATTCATTCAATTCTTCTGTGCGGCTTTTGGTGACAGCAATGGCGCCCGAGCGTACGTATTGCAGCAGGCAACCACTGTCTTTCAGGCGTTGGTAGAGAGCTACAATCTCATCCGTAAGTCCTTCTTTCGAGACTATGGAATAGGTTGGGTTTACTTCCACTATTTTCCCGTCGTACAACCGGATTGACTTTGATATTTCTTTGTTTTCCAGTAGCTTGGGCGTGGCTATCTTGTATAGAGCCGACTCCATGATAAAGATGTCGGGATTCGTAAAATAGTTGGCCTGTATGACGTCTATCTTTTTTTCGATTTGGCGGGTTACGATCTGGATAGTTTCGGGATCAGAGAAGCACGTGATGGTGTAGCAGTGTACGTTTTCCGTTCCTGATGCTGACACGTTGAGGCTTTCAATATTAAGTTGCCGGCGAGTAAATACGTTGGTAATCTGATTCAGAATACCAGCCAGGTTTTCTGAAAAGATGATGAGCGTATAGAGTGTTTTGCCGTCTTTCTGTTGTACTTTCATGTCGTAGGTTTATTTGATTCTTAACAGCATATTGTCCACATCATTTCCGGGGCAGCACATGGGCAGTACTTCTCCTTCTTCAACAACGGCTACCTGCAGCAGGTAGGGGCCGGGGGTGGACAGCATTTCGTCAATGCCCTGGTCGAGGTCTTCGCGAGCGGTAATGGTGCGACACGGAATGCCGTAGGCTTCAGCAATTTTTTCGTAGTCCGGGTTCTTCATCGGCGTAAAGGAATAGCGCCGGCGGAAGAACAGTTCCTGCCATTGTCTGACATTGCCCAGATAGTTGTTGTTGAGCAGGATGATTTTTACCGGCGATTGCTGTTCCATGATGGTACCCAGTTCTTCAATGGTCATCTGGAATCCGCCGTCGCCAATAAAGAGACACACCGTGCGTTCGGGGGCGCCGAAAGTAGCACCGATAGCAGCTGGCAGGCCGTATCCCATGGTTCCCATGCCGCCTGAGGTGACAACGCTGCGTTTTTGGGTAAATTTAAAATAGCGTGCTGCCAACATTTGATTCTGCCCGACGTCGGTGGTCATGATGGCCTTGCAGTCAGTCTTTTCAGCCACACGGCGGGCCACTTCACCCATTTTGATGGGGCCTTCGGTCGGATGAATTTCCGGTTCGATGATCAGGCGGTTTTCCTTTTCCTGAAACGGTTGGAAACTCTGGCGCCAGGCACTGTGGCTGCATTGGTGCAGCAGCGCCGTGACGGCTGTCAGCGTTTCTTTACAGTCACCCAATACGGCTACGTCGACTTTTACATTCTTGTTGATTTCAGCCGGATCAATGTCAAAGTGTATCTTTTTGGCCTGTCGGGCGTAAGTCGACAATTTTCCGGTGATTCGGTCGTCGAAACGCATGCCTATGGCAATGAGCAGGTCACATTCCTGTGTCATGTAGTTTGAAGCCAGGCTGCCGTGCATGCCCAGCATTCCCATGTTGAGCGGGTGGTCGGAGGGCAAGGCTGAAAGGCCGAGCAGGGTGCATCCTGCCGGAGCGTCAGCCTTTTCAAGAAAGGTTTTCAGGATTTCCTGTGCTCCACTTAGCTCCACTCCCTGACCTACAAGCACCAGCGGCCGCTGGGCAGAGTTAATCAGGGCGGCAGCTTCGCGCACCGATTCCGGGTCGGTAGCCGGAACAGGTATGTAGCTGCGTACAAAGTCAATATGCTGCGGTACGTATTCGGCCAGGTCGGTCTGTGCGTTTTTGGCAAAGTCCAGCACCACCGGTCCCGGGCGTCCGCTGCGGGCTATGTAGAATGCGCGGCTGACGGCCCACGCTACGTCCTTGGCCTCTCTGATTTGGTATGACCATTTGCTGATGGGTTGGGTGATACCTACTACATCACATTCCTGAAAGGCGTCTGTACCCAGCATTGAGGCTCCTACCTGTCCGGTAATGACTACAATGGGTGTACTGTCCATCATGGCATCGGCAATGCCTGTAATGGTATTGGTGGCGCCGGGCCCGCTGGTGACGAGGCATACGCCCACCTTTCCGCTTACACGGGCATAGCCTTCGGCAGCGTGTGCGGCTCCCTGTTCGTGGCGTACCAGAATGTGGTTCAGACGGTCACGATAGTCGTAAAGTGCATCATACACCGGCATGATGGCACCACCGGGATATCCGAACAGAGTGGTCACCTTTTCGTCAACTAAAGCGCGCATCAGTATTTCTGCGCCTGTAATCATATCTTTTGCCATATTTTTTTCTTTTATTCAATGGGGCCGGGCAGACGGGCTGTGCGGCCGAATTAAAAATAAGTCGGTCGGAAAAAATTTTCCGCGGCTTCCATTTCCGATTCCGAGAGACTTTAATCTTTCTAATCTTTCTAATCTTTCACGATGCGTATGCCGCCTTTGTCAGCCGAGCTAACCATCGAGGCGTAGGCCCGTAATGATTTCGGCACGTTGCGCTGGCGCTTGAGCGGAGTCATGGGGCGTGCCGCCAGTTCTGCTTCACTCAGGCGTACGTTGATGGAGCGTGCTGCAATATCAATGTCAATGATGTCGCCGTCCACGATTTTACCGATGTTGCCCCCGGCGGCTGCCTCAGGCGATATGTGTCCGATGCTCAGGCCTGACGTTCCGCCCGAAAAGCGTCCGTCGGTAATCAGGGCACATTCTTTTCCCAAGTGGCGGCTCTTGATGTAGGAGGTAGGGTATAGCATTTCCTGCATGCCGGGGCCTCCTTTGGGACCTTCATGGGTAATGACTACTACATCGCCAGCCGTAACCGAACCGTTCAGGATGCCTTCGCAGGCGTCTTCCTGTGAATCAAACACTTTGGCGGGTCCGCTGAATTTCCATATGGATTCATCCACGCCGGCCGTCTTGACTACGCAGCCGTCCTGGGCAATGTTGCCGAAAAGTACGGCCAGTCCGCCGTCGCGGGTGTAGGCATGCTCAATGTCGCGTATGCAACCTGCGGTGCGGTCGGTGTCAAGCGAGGGATAACGGCTGTCCTGCTGCCCCATGCGGATGCAGAAGCGTCCGGCCGGTGCGCTGTGGTACAGGCGGTCGGCCTCGGGGCTGAGCGTAGGTTTCAGGATGGAGTAGTGGTCGATGGCTTCGCCCAATGTAAGGCCGTCCACTCTTGGGGTAGTGGTGTCCAGCAGATTTCCCTTGGCCAGTTCTCCCAATATACCCATTACGCCTCCTGCGCGGTTGCATTCCTGAATGGAGTATTTCTGTGTGCTGGGCGACAGCTTGCAGAGGCACGGCACATGTCGGCTCAGACGGTCGATGTCGCTCATCGTAAAGTCCGTCTCTGCTTCCTGCGCTACGGCCAGCAGGTGGAGTACCGTGTTGGTGGAGCCGCCCATGGCGATGTCCATGGTCATGGCGTTCAGGAAGGCCTGACGTGTGGCTATATTGCGCGGCAATACGCTTGTATCGCCGTCTTCGTAATATTTAAACGCATTTTTTACAATCAGACGGGCCGCGTCCTTCAGCAGTTGGGTGCGGTTGGCATGTGAAGCCAGAATCGTACCGTTGCCGGGCAGGGCCAGTCCGATGGCCTCAGTCAGGCAGTTCATGGAGTTGGCCGTAAACATTCCCGAGCAGGAGCCGCATCCGGGGCATGCGCAGTCTTCTACGTGTGCCAGTTCGTCGTCGCTTACCGACGTGTCGGCACCTTTAACCATGGCTGTAATCAGGTCTACGTTTTCCTCGCCCATCCGGCCGGCTTCCATCGGTCCGCCGCTGACAAATACGGTTGGGATGTTCAGTCTCATGGCAGCCATGAGCATGCCCGGTGTGATTTTGTCGCAGTTGCTGATGCACACCAGTGCGTCGGCCTTGTGGGCGTTGACCATATATTCTACGCTGTCGGCAATCAGGTCGCGGCTGGGCAGCGAATAGAGCATGCCGTTGTGTCCCATGGCAATGCCGTCATCAATGGCAATGGTGTTGAACTCGGCCGCATAGCAACCCAGTTTCTCAATTTCTGCCTTTACCAGCTGTCCGGCTTCATGCAGGTGCGTATGTCCGGGTACAAATTGGGTAAACGAGTTGGCAATGGCGATGATGGGCTTGCCGAATTGTTCACGTTTCATGCCGGCGGCTACCCACAGGGCGCGCGCACCGGCCATCCTACGGCCTTCAGTGCTGAAAGCGCTGCGCAATTTTATTTTCATGTCTGTATTTCTTTTTCCGAAACAATGTTTCCCCACATGGTGCGGGGGGACGCGTAAATGGGGCTAATGTGTAGTGTCGGTTTTTCAGGTCCCCAAATGCAAATATAGTGTTTTAGAATTAAAAAACAAGCAGTATGTAAGGATTTTCACTATTTCAACGGCAAATAGAAATTTTTTTGCGCATTCTTCTGCATGTTGCGCGGTCTTGCCAGTCCAGTTTTTTGCAGGTGAGTCTGATAGAAAAAAGAGATGTGGACTTTCCTTTCAGTAACGGCTTTTTTATGGCCACTGAATCTTGAAAGCCTTACCGTATATATACGTCAATCCCCCCAACCTGTCTGTCGGAAGGACATAGGCAAGGGGGGGAGATTGAAGTGTATTCAGGCGGTCGGGTGCCTGTCTTACCTGATGATTTTGAAATAGTCCGCTTTTCGGGGCTTGGGGGCAGCCGGTTCGGTTGCTTCGTAACCTAATGAAATGGCTCCTACGCCGGCCAGACCTTCCGGCAGTCCCATTTTTTGCATCAGTTCTTTACCTTCAGGCATATTGAACATTTGAATCTCACGGTTAATCCAGCATGAACCCAATCCTAAGGCGTGAGCCGCCAGCATCATGTTTTGCAGCACGCAACTGCCATCCTGCAGTCCATTTTCGTTGTTGGCAGATACAAACACCAGTACCAGTGTGGGAGCACCGTAGTAGGGATCGGCCGATCCGCCGCGCACACGGGCGTTGAGTGCTACGAGTTCCTGTCGCAGTTCGGCATTTTGCACGGCTACAATAACGGGATCCTGGGCTCCGTGGGCGGTGGGGGCCCAGGTGCCGGCTTCCAATACGGCGTTCAGTTCCTCGTCAGTGATTTGCTGCGGCTGGTAGTGGCGGCAGCTGCGGCGTGATTTCAGGGCGTTGATAAATGAATTTTCCATACAGCGTATTTTTTATGTTCTTTTGATATGTTGAGGCTAAAAAAGCAGGAAGCACTTGGCTGCTGCATCTTTTTTCTGAAGATGGCCGGCAAGGCTTCCTGCTGTATGGCTTATGGCTTATGGCGTCGGGCTGCCGGGGCAGCTCTGCGCGCGTAAGGGCTGATTAGAATTTGTAGCGGTTGTCAACCACTTTACCGTTTTTGTACATGTCGTTGAAGAACTGGTTGCCCATCATGCGCAAGGTCATCTGGCTGACCATTTCTTCCATTTGCTGCTGGTTGTACTTGGCTGAGGCCTGAGTCTTTTTCAGTACCTGCAGGAAGTAAACACCGCCGTTACCCTTGATGGGGCCGGAGAAGGCACCAGCCTTGGTAGCCATGGCACGACCGCCGATGGCCGGTTCGGCTACACCCGTGGCGTTGATGAAAGGCGGACGGGTAAAGACTACATCGTTCAGAGTCTGTGCTACGGCACCCTTCTGAGCCTTGGCCTGTGCCATGTTCTTCACGTTCTTGGTGCGGCTCATGATGAGTTCGGCCTTCTTGTCGTTGATTACCATCTGACGCAGGGTTTCCTTTACAATCTTGTCGTCCCATGGACGGTAGCCCTTTTCGTGTTTCTTGTCAACGATAACCAGGAGCAGGTGGTCGTTGTTGTATCCGCATTCGTAGAGTTTGGATACTTCACCCTCTTCGGCTTCGTCAAAAATCCATTTCATGGCATCCTTGGTATTGGCCACGCCGGCTACGTAGTGTTCGCTGTTGCGCAGGTCGGTACGTTCCTGAATAGCATAACCGTTGCGTACGGCATTCTTGGCGATGGCTTCCGGAGTCTTGTATTTTGACATAAATACATTCAACTTATTCAGCTCGCTCTGGTATGTCTTGTTGGAGAAGGCGATAGGACATTTCACCACTGCTACGTTGTATTTCGTGGTCATGGCCTTGCGGTCAACCACCTGCAGAATCAGGTTGCCCTGACTCAGCTCTACGTTCTGCATGCCGTTTACGCCCAAAGTGTTGAGTGCGCTCAGGTATTTGGCGGCGTCTTCATTCAGGGTGCTGCCTTCATACTGCTGTGAGGTGAGCCAGGTCTTTTCGCCGGTCTGGCCGTATTTCTTGGCTACGGCCTCAAAGTCGGCACCGCCCTGCAGGGCCTTCATGATGCTGTCGGCACGCTGGGCAATTTCTTCCTTGGTCTGTCCGGCTACGCTTACGGCGCGGAACTGGATGGAGTCGGGAGCCTGTACCTTGCTCATCAGTTTGATGATGTTCATGGTGTTGTCGCCCTTGTTGGTGTAGGGGCGGGTGGTGGTGCCTGCTGCCATTGAGTCAATCTTGCCCTGAATGTCAGCGGGGAGAGCGTTTTTCGACAACGGAAGGTTGACATATTTAATTACCGATTTGCTGGCGTTGGTTATGGCTGCCACGTCGGCATCAGCTGCCGTCAGCTTGTTGTAGGTGGCGTCCATTTCCTTGGCCAGGTTGGCCTGGTCGTCCTTGCTGGCCTGTACGGCTACGTCGATGTATCTGATGTCGCGTGTAGCAAACGGCAGGAAGAAGCGTTCTTTCTGCTTTTCGTATTCTGCTTTCAGGTCAGCGTCGGTTACCTGTACGTCCTTGTCGGAAATAGAGTTGTAGGCAATGCTGGTTACTTCAATGTTGCTTTGTTCCGTCTGGGCCTTGAATGCCATTTTTGCGGCAATCGGGTTTGAGATAACCGACATGGCCAGCAGGTTCTGGAATTTCTCCATCAGCAACTGTTTGCGCAGGCTCTTTTCCACGTAGTTCCAGAGCTGGTTGATCTGGGCATACTGTTCCAGATATTCCTGAGGTACCTGTCCGGCCTTGCTCTGCATTTCCTTATATGATTTCTTGAATTCCTGCAACATGCTTACATCAAAGCGTCGTGTAGCCTGATTGATGAACGGGGTTTGCAGCAACAGCTGGTTGGTACCTTCACGCAGGGCGTTCTGCATCTCTTCGTCGGTCACCGTCATGCCGATTTTGTCGGCTTCGTGTTCCACGAGCTTATAGAAAACGAAATCGTTCCATACCTGGTCGCGCAGTTGGTTCATTTCGTCTTCGTTCAGGTTGTCCGTTCCGCGCTGCATCTTGATGACCATTGCGGCTTCGTCTACCATTTCCTGAAATTCCTGTACCGAGAGCTTTTCTCCGTAAACTTCTCCTACTTGCTGCTTGCTCTCATTGGATGTTGTTTCGATGGAGCGGAAAAACTCCTCGGCAATGAAGGCAAACAAAGCCAGACCGATGACAATCATCAGCAGGCCTCCTTTGTTTCTGATTTTTTGTAATGCTGCCATTAGTTTTATTGTTACTTTTTATAATTATTTTTCTTTATTTGCAGTAATAAAAGGCCTACAAAGATAGTAAAAAGACATGATACCTCTCTTTTTTTTTCTAAAAAATGCTTTTTTCTTTGCCATAGCCCTTTTGGCTGGCCGGCGTGGGTGTGCCGGTGTGCCTGTTGTCCCGTAGCCTGTGGCGTAGGGTCAGTGTGCGCTCATGTTGGGGTGCTTCATCGGGCCCGGACGCATGGGCACGGTGTCTTTCTGTGCCGTGTCGGCGGCGTTGCCCTGAGGCTTGTTGTCGTTGTTCTTGGGCATGGGCATGTATCCTTTTGACCAGATTACTTCGTATTCGGTCATTTGCTCGTTGGCGCGGAAGGAGTTTCCCTCAAGTTCGCGCCCCGGTTCCACCACGTGGGTGTAGCAGTGTGAATAAAGAATGTGCTTGTCCATGTCCCAATACAGTTCTTCCGAACTGAAGGTGGCTCCCTTTGCATTGCGGGCAAACACGCGTCCGCGCAGTTTCCAGAGGGTCTGGTTGTAGCAGTAGGCCGTGTCGGCCGTCAGGTAGAGGCTGACGTGGAATTTTTCGTCAAACTGCTGCAGGAATATGCCGTGGGGAAATTCCTGACGGGGCGGTTTGGTCTGGTCGTAAATATCCCATCGCTCGGCAATAACCTTGTAGCGTATGACGCCCGAGTCGGAAATCAGTTTCGACACGCCCAGAGTGGTCATCACCGGCAGCGAGTCGCGCTGGTGTATGGCCGCAGCGGTGGGCGGAGCGTCCGAGCTGCATCCCCACAGAGCCGAAAGCGCGCCCCACAGCAGTGCAGATGCCAGAAGGCTGTGGGCGCGGATATGTGTTTTCAGATTAGTCAATTTTACGTTTCATGAACCACGCCTCGTTGAATGTCAGTCCGATACAGAGGCGGAAGTAGTTTTCTTTAATGGTGTTCAGTCCCGTAGGCTGTACGCGTTCATACTGTCCGGAAATGCTCAGCACCGAGCGGTTGTTAAACCTGTTGGCGATGGGTATGCCTACGCCCACTGTGGCCGTATAGGAGCGCGGAGCGCTGGTCCATGTGCCGGTAGAGCTGTTGCTCTGCGTCTTGGCATATCCGGTAGAGTAGCCGAAGCCTGCACGGTAGCGAATGTGGTGAGCGTATCGGTATCCGTCGGGGTTGGGCATGTATTCCAATCCCACAGAGAAGCTGTGGCGGTCGGTCAGGGCCGAGCGGCTGGCCACGTATTCGTTGTCGGCGTTGAGTACGGGGAAGTTTACGTCGCCCCACTTCTCCAGCGTGTAGTCCACACCGATGTTCAGGCGCTGGCGGAAAGTCCAGTTCAGTCCCACGCCGAAAGTGTGGGGCAGGCCATAGGCGTTGTGGGCCACCACCGTGTCCGAGGTCAGCACCGTTCCGCTTGTGTTGAGCGTCTGGTTATAGAGTTTGCTGTTGTTGTTCACGTTGTGTCCCAGTCCGTACACCAGACCCAGCGTCAGGGTGTGACGTTCGTTGATGGGCTGGTGGATTTGCAGACCGAAGTCTATCTTGTACGTGCGCATGTTCATTGAATATTGCCGGCGCAGCGAGTTGGTCACTCCGTCGCTGAAGCTGTTGGTAATCGTGTTGGTAATGTTTCCCCACAGCATTCCGGCGTTTACACCCAGCGATACCGGGCCGCCCAGGCGCCAGCCTATTCCGGCAAAAGCCTCGTGAATACCGCCGTCGCCCTTGTTGGTCTCGGTATATTCCAGATAGTTGCCGGCCTCACCCTTTTGCAGGTAGTTGTTGCTCATGTTGTAGCCTACGGTGCTGTAAGGCATCAGACCCACCGTCATACCCAGGTTCTTGGCCAGACGGAAGCCCGCGGTCAGATAGTCTATCGACGTGTTTTGAGCATTGGTGGAGTTGGGACCGTCGTTGAAGTTGGCGGTTTGCAGCGATACGCCGGCGTCAAAAATAAACGACAGCGAGTCCAGTGCCGAATAGGCAGCCGGGTTCTTGCTGTTTATCTCCGATCCGGAGCGGAAGCCGTAGCCCGTGCCAGCCATACCTTTGTTGAAACTTTGTGCGCGGTCGGCCAGCAAGCCGAAGCCGTAGCGCGAATAAGGCGAATTACTGCCGTTGGTCTGTCCGCTGGCTGCAGTAGCGGTGGCGAGGGCCAGCGCAAGAAATAGCGTCTTCTTATGATTCATTATTGTTGTGTAGTAGAATTCGGTTTAATCCTCTTGGAACAAGGAATTTATCTGCAAAGATGCAGTTTTTTGTCGGGGCGTCAAAGTGATAACAATTTCCTCCCGTTAAAAAAATGGAAATATCGGGATATTTTGTCTGAAATTCACGGATATAGCCTTCAATTTCGTGCCGTATTCCGCTGATTACTCCCGCCCGTATGGCCGTTTCCGTATCGTAGCCCACCTGTGGGGTGTCGCCTTCGGGGCCTACAAGGGGCAGGCGCGCCGTGTGTTCATGCAGGGCTGCCAGACGCATTTCCAGTCCGGGCGAAATGTTACCGCCGTGGTAGCACCCCGTGTGGTCCACAAATTCGTAGGTAATGCATGTACCGGCGTCAATAACCAGCAGGTCGTGTCCCGGCCGCAGGGTCATGGCTCCTACAGCCGCCAGACGGTCGGCCCCCAGTGTTTGTGGTGAGCGGTAGCCTATTTTTATCGGTACGGGAGTCTGGCTGTTCAGCACGATGGGGCTGAAAGGAAGAGCCTGCAGTTGCTCTCGGGCCTGCCGGCTCAGGTCGATGACCGAGGAAACAATGCCCCGCTTCACGTCCGGATACTGACGGATGAGCTCAGGCAGCGCTTCAAGCGTCTGGTTCGACGTGTGTATTTCCGCTATTGGTTCGTTTTCTTCAAATACAACGAGTTTGGCAATGGTGTTTCCTATGTCGATGATAAGATTCATGTGCCCAGATGATAATTTTGGCGGCAAAATTACAAAATAATTCGCTAATCTGGACTTTTTCGGGGCGTGCAATCCTTTTTTAGCCGTTTCAGCAGGATTGGGGAGGCTCCATCTCGTATGCCGTAATACTTTCGGGAAACAAGGTCGGACTTTATACGGCACAGGTCGGACTTGGTCAGTACAAAGTCCGACCTGATGGAAAATACATGTCATGAAGACTTTGGGTAAATCATTTTTACAGAAAATCCGCAACAAGACTTTTATACTTCTGCATATTCATAAATACAAATGTCCGGCAGGATTGCTGCATACACGAGGAGCGTGCGTGAATTTTTTTTTAAATTACTTCGTTTATAAATAGTTATGATGCAAAATCTAATCTGAGGCATGTTCTTCTGCAACTGAAAAATATTATCTTTGTCAGTCGTATCATCGTTGTTATTATTATGAAAAACATTTGCAGTATATTATTGAAAACCTGTATAGGTGGAACTTTCCTGATTGGTTCCGTGGGGTGTTCAAATAAAGTTGAATGGCAATTGTCTCCCACAAAGAGTGACTTGTTTTTCGATAAGTTGGCAGCAACCTGGGACGAAGGTATCCCTTTGGGTAATGCCACCGTAGGAAGTTTGGTATGGGAGCGGGATTCTGTTTTGAGGATGTCGCTGGACCGTACCGATTTATGGGATTTGCGTCCGGCTGACAGCCTGTCTGGAGAAAATTATAGGTTTTCGTGGGTAAAGAAACATATAGCTGACGGAAACTATCTGCCGGTGCAGAAGAAGTTCGACTGGCCTTACGACCGAAGTGCGGCACCATCAAAAATACCGGGGGCAGCGCTGGAGTTTGCCCGTATGGGGGCTGTGGAGCATGTACATTTATATTTGAAGAATGCCGTTTGCGAAACGGCTTGGAAAAATGGGGCCAAGCTTTATACGTTTGTCCATGCAACGGAACCGGTAGGGTGGTTCGTTCTTGAAAATATTCCGGATTTAGTGGTACCGGCCATTGTTCCTCCGGTATATGAAAAAGAAAAGACGGAAACGGTAGATCCCGTAACGGGGCAGGATTTGGCTCTTTTAGGATATAAGCAAGGTGTCCTTACGGAAAAGGAAGGGATGATTACGTATCATCAGAAAGGATGGAAGGATTTTTCGTATGACGTTGCGGTAAAATGGAAAAACGAACACGGAAAGTGTATCGGGGCTTGGAGTGTGACTTCTTCTTTATCGGGCGATGAGGCTTCAGCTGAAGTTGAACAGGCTTTTCAGCGTGGACTTGAAAAAGATTATGAAACGCATCTGTCTTTCTGGACTGATTTTTGGAACCAGTCGTCTGTGACGTTGCCTGACAGCGTTTTGCAAAAGCAATATAACAATGAGATGTATAAACTGGGGTCTGTAGCCCGGGAAAATTCGTATCCTATCTCCTTGCAAGCCGTATGGACGGCTGACAATGGTAAACTTCCGCCATGGAAGGGTGACTACCATCATGATTTGAATACACAGTTAAGCTATTGGCCTACGTATACCGGCAATCATTTGAAGGAAGAGAGCGGTTATTTGAATACGCTTTGGAACCAGCGGGATGTTTACAGGAGTTTCACCAGACAGTATTTCGAGAAGGAGGGCCTGAATGTTCCCGGAGTGTGTACGCTTACCGGTGAACCGATGGGTGGATGGATTCAGTATGCCATGTCGCAAACTACTGCGGCCTGGTTGTCACAGCATTTTTATTTGCATTGGAAATATACAGCAGACGATTTGTTCTTGAAAGAAAAAGGTTATCCTTTTGTAAAAGAAGTTGCTTTGTTCCTGGAAAACCAGACAGAACTGAATGCTGAGGGAAAGCGTGTGCTTCCTTATTCATCAAGTCCGGAGATTTTTGACAATTCGCTGAATGCCTGGTTTAAGACCATGACCAACTATGATTTGTCTCTTGTTTCCAATCTGTTTAAGATGGCTTCAGAGATGGCTTTGGCTTTGAATTTGAAGACGGAAGCTGAACATTGGGATGAACTGCGGAATCAGTTGCCTAATTTCGATTTGGATGAAACCGGAGCACTTACCTTTGCGAAAGGTTTTCCGTATGCTGAGTCGCATCGCCATTTTTCACACGCCATGGCAATTCATCCGCTGGGTCTTATCGACTATTCACAAGGAGCAGCGTCGCGTAAGATTATTGATGCTACGCTGAAGAAGATGGAGGCGTGCGGACCAGACTGGTGGTGTGGGTATTCGTATTCGTGGTTCGGTAATATGAAAGCACGTGCCTTTGATGGTGAGGGGGCGTATCGTGCTTTAAGAACCTTTGCCGATTGTTTCTGTCTGAAAAATACTTTCCATGCCAATGGCGACCAGTCCGGAACCGGTAAGTCGAAGTTTACTTACCGCCCGTTTACGCTTGAAGGGAATTTCGCTTTTGCAGCAGGAATTCAGGAAATGCTTTTGCAGAGCCATACGGATACAATTCGGATATTCCCTGCGGTACCTGAAGCTTGGAAAAACATAAAATTTGATCATTTGCGTGCACGTGGAGCATTCCTGGTGAGCGCAGAGAAAAAAGACGGTAAAATCGTTTCAGTGAAGATTTTATCAGAAAAGGGGAAGAAGTTATTAATGGTTTCTCCATTTACGGGTGAAGTTATTAACCGTTCAACAAAGCCCGGAGAATTAATCGTATTGGAAAAATAATCAGGAAATGAAATGTCTTTCCGTTGGCTGTATGCTTGTTTTTAGCCTTCAGTCAACGGAAAAGATTTTATTTATCTGCTCAATATATCATTAAGTCGAGCGGGTATTGAATGATAAAAAGGACAATAGCTATGAAAAATAAAATGTTTCTTACCTGTCTGTTGTGTCTGTTGCTTATGTGTGGGTGTTCTGATTGTCCCCGGTTTGATTATGGCTCGATGTCAGGACAATCTGAAACATTGAAGCTTGCTGTTTCAGATTTGGAAAATTATGTATCACATTCGGAAAGCCGGATAAAAAAGTATAAGTTTAATAGGGTTGACAGCCTGTCGAACGGAGAATTTGGCTTCAGTTGCGATGGTAAAGGTCGGGTTATATTCCGTGCAGGAAATGACATAGGTATAACGCATGCTGTTTATACGTATTTGGAAAAGATGGGATGTCTGTTTGATTTGACAGGGACTTCTATTCCTAAGCAACTGAAAAAAAGCATGGCTGAGCCTTTCGATACTTTGATAAAGCCAACTGTCAGATGGAGAGGTATTCGGCAACACGTCAATTTTCCGATGGATATATCTTCTTATGATATAGAGGACGCCAAGGAGTATATCGACAGATTAGTACGTATGCGTTTCAATAAACTGACCATTCACAGCTATCCGGGACAGTGGTATGAAACTTCTTTGGGAGATAGTTTGTCCTTAGCTGGTAATTATTTTTATGGGAATAAGCACATTATGTATGACAATGCTTTCTTGCAGCAGAAAATCAAGGATAATGATTCTTTATTCTGTATACCAGGAGCTGAAAAGCTGAAAGATAATCCGCAGGAAAATAGCAAGTTCGCCTTGTCTTGGATGAAAGAATTGATTAATTATGCCAAGAAGAGAGGGCTTTATGTTCAGTTTTCTTTTGAGCCCAGAATTACGAGTGTAGAGCAGACTGTTACTACGGTGCATGATATATTAAAGACTTATCCGAATATCGACGCCCTTGAATTAATAACAGAAGAAACCGGAGGATGGGGAGCTGGCTGTACAAGAGCAGAAACCGAGGCGACTCTAAATCAATTTTTTGAGAAGTCTATTGCTACGGATTCAGTCGTAAATGCTCCGATAAAGGACAAACAATCTGATTTAAATGCTTTGTATAAGCAGATTGGCATCATCTCAGAGGCGATAAAACAACTGAATATGGATAAAAACATACATCCGGAATTGAAGTTGGGAATATATTGTTCAATTACTCCTTATACAAAAGGTGCCTATCGCTTGGCTCGTCTGGCGTTGCCGGAAACCAAAATCTGTTTAATGTCTTCTCATGGTAGTGAAGGAACTGCACAGGCATTACCTTCGGTCGTTCTTACTCAGAAAGACAAGGAAATGACGGAGATATATTCCTGGATAGAGTTTGACGGACTGATGTATTTATATCAGAACTCTATATCCGGAAATGAAAAAATGATGAAATGGCTGTCAGGCTCTTCTGAAAAAAACGTTTCGTCTGTATTGTTTAATCATTGGCGTAGTGCGGAGAACAGGACTTCTGCCCGCTTTGTATCAGAGGCAACTTTGAATGGTAAAATTTCGGCTGAACGTTTTTATCAGGAATATGCGAATGGTTTGTCTATTGCTGATAAAGAACGATTCATGGAGGCTATGCAGTTGATAAACCGTGCGGACGTTTTTGCAACAACGAATTTGGGGAATATTGGCTTTTGTTGGATGGGAGCATGGGAAAACGGTGGCTCTTATACTTGGATGAGCAAGGAGAATATTGATTATGCGAGGGCTATTTATTTGAAAGCCGGTAATCTGCTAAAGGAAATATTAAAACAAACAGACAAGGGGGCAGAGGCTTATCATTATTTATCTTTTGTCTGTAACCGTGTACTTTGCTCGGTTCTTTATCTGGATGCTTTTCGTGAGGCTGTGAATATTCAGGATGTCATAGGAAAAGATCAAACGCCTGAATCGCAGGCTAAGGTTAAACAGATTTGTGATAAGGCTTTGCTTATTTTTGATCAGTATATGGCCAAACATGCTGAGATGATGGAAGACAGGGGATGTGAAGGCACTTTGGTAAGTGTCTGGAATTCTCCAATCCGAGGTCTAAAGATTTACAGAGCTCAATTTGGGGGAGTTCCTATGGATGTTCCTTCATCATTGGATGCTGTTGATGCTCCTCCTTTACCTATTGTATATTAACCCTTAAAAAATATATGTGATGAAAAACGTATTGTTTACGGCATTCTTTGCCGGTATGGCCCTATGCGCTTCTGCGCAAAAAACGGTCTTTGTTTCTCCTACTGGAAATGATGCATGGGCAGGCGATCGGAACAGACCTTTTAAAACCTTGAATAGGGCTTTTGCCGAAAGTGAAAACAGTCGGGATACACTTTATATTCAGGTCGCTTCGGGAGATTATTTTTTGAAAAAGTCGTTGGACTTGTCCGGCGGTTTGAATTGTCCGGTAGTGGTAAAAGGAAATGAAAAAAACAAGCCTCGCTTTTTGGGAGGTATTAAGATACAGCAATGGGAAAAATGTCGGGATGGCGTTTATCGGGCATTCGTTCCGGAGGTAAAACGTTACGGTTACCAATTTGAACAATTCTTCGTAAACGGAGTGCGGGCCGTACAGGCAAGAACGCCGAACAAAGATTGGTTTTACGTAAAAGGTTCTGAAGAATATCCTTACGTATCAGGAGTACGCTCGGCCAATTATGCGACTCAAAAGATTGTGATGGACAAGCAGGATTTAAAATCCCTTTCCGGCCTTTCGGCAGATGAATTGGCGGATGTACGTTTTCGCTTTTATCATAAATGGGATATTACGCAGAAAGAAGCAGCATACGCTTGTCCCGATTCGGGATTTGTCTATTTCCATGGGGGAGGCATGCAACCTTGGAATCCCATATCTAAAGGGGCCCGTTATATTATGTATGGATACAAGGCTGCTTTAGACGCACCGGGTGAATGGTATCTGGACAAAGCCGATGGTTACGTATATTATATGCCAAGGGAGGGCGAGAATTTGGAAACTGCCGAATGTATCGTTCCGACATTGCATCAGTGGATTGTTGTAAAAGGCCATAGTGGAGCCGCGCTGAAAGATATTCGGTTTGAGAATCTCTCTTTTCAGTATGCAGCATATTCGATGCCTAAATTTGGAGATGAACCCATGCAGGCCGCAGCAACAGTTGAGGCTGCCATTGAGTTGGAATATGCCGACAATGTAACTTTCGCAAATTGTGAAATGCAGCATACGGGTGGTTATGCTCTTTGGTTTAAAGCAGCCTGTACAGATAATACAATTGATCATTGCTACATAGCAGATCTCGGGGCTGGCGGCATAAAAATAGGTTCACCTTGGTATACGAGTGATTCCACGTTGATTTGCAGGCGTAATGTCGTTAATAATTCGATTATCACGCATGCCGGCAGCGAGCTTCCCTGCGGCGTAGGAGTGGCCATATTCCATGCATCGGACAATAAGGTTACGCATAATGAAATTTCAGATTTGCGATATTCCGGAGTATCTGTTGGCTGGATATGGGGGTATAATAACTCCGACGAAATCTGGACCAATGTGTTGATGAAAGACGGCACGGTTGATTTTGCACAGGTTCGTCTGGTCAGTCCCGCAGTAAGAAATCTGATAGCCTATAATCACATTCACCATATAGGTTGGGGCGAACTTTCGGATATGGGAGCCGTGTATACATTGGGCGAGTCCCACGGAACGCGGATTGTAAACAATATTATTCATGATGTATTGTCATACGATTACGGTGGTTGGGGACTGTATACCGACGAAGGTTCTACCGGAGTAGAAATGAGCTCCAATCTGGTTTATCGGTGTAAAAGTGGAGGTTTTCACCAGCACTATGGTAAGGAAAACAGAATAGAAAATAACATATTTGCTTTCGGACATTATTATCAGGTTCAGTATACGAGAGTTGAAAATCACTTGTCCTTCCATTTCAGACATAATATCATTCTTCAGGATCAGGGCGAAACTCTTGCCGGTCCGTGGGAGAATGGAAAAATTGATATGGACTATAACCTATATTGGCATCTGAATGGTAAGCCCCAGTTTGGAAAACATACGTTTCAGGAGTGGAAGAAATTGAAGGAAAAACATTCCGTAATCATGTCGCCAGGCTTTAAGGATGCCCAAAATGATAATTATAGCTTTGCATCGCTTAAGGCAGCCCGTAAGATACATTTTAAGCCGTTTGATCTTTCCAAAGTGGGCGTGTATGGCTCTGCCGAATGGAAAGAAAAAGCAAAAATGTCAGTGCAACAACTTGATTTATTTAAAGAAATAGCAAAAGTTCGATTGAAAAAATAGCGACATTATTTATGAGTATCTTTTGACCAACTTCTTGTGAAGTGGTGTCTTCGGAAATACTGCCGTTTTCGGGAAAAAAGGTCGGATTTTATATAGACAAGGCCGGACTCTGTCTGTATAAAGTCCGACCTTATGGAAAAAACTGAATCATGAGATTTTAGGCAAATCGTTTTATTTGTCTCTTTCCTGAATTCTATGTTTGGTGATTCGGTCGTCTTATTTTAATCATCCAATGTGTAAGTTTCATCGTAAATTTCTCTCAGATTCTTGTCTTCAAACGTCCAATAACCTGTTGGTTTAATGGCATGAGTGATATTTTATAATTCTGCAAAAAGAATATACCTATCTGAAATCAAAAGAGTTAGAAGAATTACCCCTTTTTCGGGTAATAAGTTGGCAACCGTCCTAATTGCCGTAGTCTGCATTGCTTTGCTTGTTTAGGTAACTCTTGTGGATGCAAAATTAGTATAATCTTCTAAAATCTCAAAAAACGAGCTACAAAAGAGGATGGAAAATCTCTATTTGCTCTTTTAATGCTGTTTCAGAAAGCCTTATATTCCATTCAAAATCTTCATAGCTTGAAACTTCTGTTGGAATATGAAACTGATATTCAATCAGACGAGCATCGCTATCATCACCATATCCTCGCAAGCTATATGATTTCAGTCCATTTTTATCCGTTGTCGGATGGACAAACATACCGATACGCCCTTTCATTCGATATAAGTAAGTAATGACTTGGTTTACATCGGCAACATAATCAATCTGGCTCTTGTATTTGGCATCTAAGATGATGCTTCTTTTTTTGTCATAAAAATCAGGATAACGCAAAAAAGCGTTTCTTCTCTTATTCTCTATCAGACTATATCCCAACCAAACACCTCCAGTATTCTGCCTGTTATTCGGATGCTTGAATCCTAACGGAACAAGCAATGTGTTTAAATACTCTTCCCAAAGCCATGATACATCAAACAGAATGCCATAAATTTCATCCTTGTTTTGTCCGTATCTTAATCGTTCATGGCTTAGTATTTTCAAGCAAAACTTTTGTAAAGGTACATATTGTGTATAGTAGGGGTGGACAACAGGTCTCAAATTGCTTTTGATAACCTGCAGCCTGTCTTGTTTCTGATACGTTGAGGTAGCCGAAACGATTTGGAAAACATTTTCTTGCGTATCTACGTTTGTGTGTAATACCATTTCGCCCAACCGTTTAGTGCGAATATATTCTACCGTATGACGTATCAGTTGGGTCACATGATTGTCATAACTGAATTCCCTCGTGCGGTATGCCACACGCCCGTTGAAGGGCACATTGCACTTGATATGCCGACTGATGTCAATCGTGCCTCTAAGGTTGCAGTCGTTATATTCGTTTCGCCGATACTCCTTGTAAAGACCTTGCACCAACGCTTTATTCAGGAAATAGGGAAACAGATGCAGCAGGAAATCAAACACCTGCTCGTCTGTAGCCGTATGCTTCAGATTGAACAGATTGACGGATAAGACCTTTTTCAACATATAATGCAGGAAATAGTCATCACCGTTCTCCGTCCCGAACCGTGAGCGGATAGTTATGTACATATCATTCAGACCAATGAATCCTGCTAAATTGCCTGTTTTCACCACATAGCGGTTTTCTTTAGGTGCAATGTCAAACAGGTGTTGCTTGCCTATGCAGTCTTCACACTCCTGAAAGGATAAAGGGAAAACGAGCAAAGGCTTTCCCTTGTCGTCCACCAAAGAAGAAACCGGAGTGTTGGCAAAAGGCAACAACCTTTCCACATTCTCCGTCAGAAGATGTTCGCTATTGTCTTTCCACTCCATCATTCGTATACACCTTCCGAATAATACACTTCTTCCAATTTTTTCAGGTTATTAGCCGCATTGAATGACCCTCTCAGGTATTCAAAAAGCACGCCTCGCAAATGGTTTTCCCATAATTGCCGATAAGCTTCCGGTAAATTATTTTTATAGTCGTATAGTTCCATTTTTTTGAAGTAGGCACCTCCAATATGATAAGCTGCGCTAAGCCCTTCAATACCTTCATTGGTTTCTTCGTTCCAAATGGCGTTGTTCAGGCGATTCATCTTGCTTACAATTTCATCTTTCAATTCTCCAAAACTATCCAGCATGCCAGTATTCTCGTTTGCCTTTATTTCTTTCCATGCAAAGCGGCGGCGCATGGCGAAATCCATACTTTCCACACTCCGGTCAATATCATTCATTGTCCCGATGATATAGACGTTTTCCGGAACATAAAAGCCTTCATAGAACGGGTCATCCTCATTGGTTATCATGTTTTGATATTGAGTTTTAACCCGTCCTTTTTCACCTCGATAGCCAGGGTCTATACTGAAGAACAGCTCTCCGAATATCTTGGAGATTTCACCACGGTTTATTTCATCGATGATAAAGACATAGTTCAAGATATCTTCTTCTTTCTTGTATTTTTCAAGAATATAATCTCCGATTGTTTTTGTATATGTATCATTGGGATGACATTTTCTTGTTTTTAAATAATTTATCATTTTATCATCAGAAGCGACCCAATTTGATTTTTCAGGAACTGAAATGACTCCATTATCATTAATAGAAACTTTAATTATCGTATCACTTCTGAAACTTTTCAGTTCTATCGTTGAGTTTCTTAAGTCCTTTTTGAATTGTTGTAGCATTGATGCGTAATCACAGCTTCCATTTCTTTTTATCGCCCTTTTACAAAACTCCTTAAGCACCCCGTCTTTCCGCTCAAATCCTATATTTCCTCTGCTATCGAGCGGTGTCGGCCTTAAACCTTCAACAAAATCTGTATAATCATACGACGGATGAAACTGCACGAACTCATATTTCGCTCCCATAGCTGTAACAATCTCACGTGCCAAATAAGTTTTTCCTGTGCCTGGCGCACCAGTCAGAATAAGATTCTTATTTGCCTCCAATAAAGCTATATATTCATTGCACCTATTTGTTGTTTCCATATCTGTATGATTTGCTTTTAGTATATAATCAGTAATATATTGTGGTATATCTTTTTGTGTCAGTGTACCATAGGGCTGCCACATTTTTTCTGGAGCATGAATATGCAAGTCGGACGTAGGTATAAATCCTTGCTCTTTAAAACAAATCCATGCAACATTAATATAATGAGAGTAATAAGTTTCCTCACCATCATCATCAACTCCTGCTTTATGAATATTTTCTTTAAATCGGTAAGAAGATGTCGCTATTCCTATGCCCCAAAGGCCGTATGCGTTATTCGTGCAACAGATAATGTCCCCCTCTTTAATTTGCTTTATTAAAGTAAAAGCCGTAATGGCTTTAGCATCATCCACATATTCTTTTGTTATTTCTTCCAAAGTGTAGTTAGAATAATCTGTATCATTCCATCCTATCGCCATGATTCCTTTCTTAAAAAAACTTTTCCATGCATCCTCTTTCTGTCCACTGCAATGGGTAGGACAAATGAAATAACATTTGTGGTCAGATTGCAAATCTGATATGTCTTGATTATAAGGGATAAAAAACTGAGCAGATTCTTTTTTGATGCCAATTGAAAGCATAAAATTCTTGAATTGCTTACTCAAAAACTCATTCTCTGATATTTTATACAATTTATTCCTACGAAAATATTCATTAGTTTGTGTACCATCTCCATGATTTTCTGTATGCTTGGCTATATTATTGTTCTTATACCCGACAAAACGGCTTGGAGCAAAAAACAGCATATTTCCAAATGGTTCAACTATATACCATTTGCCTTGTTTAAATCTGTTCAATGCCCAATCCCTTTCTTCTTCCGAATTACTTCTGAGATAAGAGTAAAGAGTATATATGTTTTTTATAACATCGGTTCTATTTTCAATGAAATCTGTTCTTTCCATGTTTATATCTTTATTGTGCAAATTTACAATTATTCTATGACTATCAAATACTTGTTGTACTTTCCAATTATTTGCAACGGGATATCCAACAGCTTCACTTGGAACGGTACACCTGTCTTGTGCCGTTTGGAGATAATCCACTTCTCGCCGTTCACGTCCATAATCTCGTCCGTGGTCAGTTCCCTGATGTCTGCGAAGCTGAGGGCGGTGAAACAGGCAAAGACGAACAGGTCTCGGGTAAAAGCAAGCGTGGCATCGGAAAACTCATGCTCTATAAGCTGCCGGATTTCTCCCTCCGTAAGATACTCCCTTTCCTTCACGTTGGGCGTGATACGGAACTGCGCAAACGGATTTCTCGGTATCAGCCCGTTGTAATGCGCCCGTGAAACGACCGTCTTGACCCACATGCAAGCCAGCCACACGGAAGCGTTCTTCAACCCTTGCTCCGTTGTAAGGAATACGGAGAACTCCTTGATGAAGTCGGGGGTAAGTTCCAACATGGATATGTCGTTGCGCTTGTAGAACGACTTGATGAACGCTGCCACATAGTTCCTTGAACGTACCATCACACGGTAAGACCCCATGCAGCGGTCTTTGCCGACACGTTTCAGGAACTTGGCGTTCTCCTTGTCGAATGCGCCGAGTATCGTTTCATACTCGCAGCCGATGCCCTGATAGGCGTTGCGCACCATTTCAGCCGTGACATACGCCTCACGGTCGGATATGCGCTGGTAGTGCTTGATGATTTGTGCCTTGATGTTGTCAAGCGCAAGGTTCGTCTCCCTCGCTTCACGGCTCTTGCCCTTGACACGGTTGCCCTTTGCATCCCAAAGCTCCTTTGCGATGCTCCGCTTGCAACTGAACTGCGCCACCGTCCCGTTGATTGTAACCCGTCCCATGATGGGGACAATTCCGTCCTTCTCCTTGCTGCCGTTCACATAGAACAGCACGCGAAATGTACTCCTTGTCATACTCGTTCTTTTTTGGTTGCAAAACTATAAATCAACGAGTTAAACCTTGACAAGCAAACCTACGCAGAACGGCGCAAACGGGACGGAGAGTGTTAAATCTGCACTTCTGACGGGTAACGAATAGGAAACCGTTCTCTTTCTCCAATCCGCTTTGAAACAGTTTTCAGTCCTCTACCCAACTTCTGCGATTTTCTCCTAACTACTTAAATCTCAGTTTCTATTGCGTTAATCTGCTGATTTTCTTCGATTATTCCAGCAATATTGAGTAATTTCTTGGTGATTCCAGTTAAAGAATAAATGTCACCATGATACATTACTTTTTTTTCATCAACTACAGATACTTGAATAGATGGATCTTTTACGAATACTAAAATATCGCCTTTTTTCATTCCCATTTCAAAATAATTGAGAGGAGGACGTCGCGATGAATTGATTTTTTCCGTAGCAGATTTATCTTCTGTTGTCAAGTCATTGTCTATCTCTTCTGTGATTTCTTGTGTCACATCTTCCCGATGAAACAATTCCAATATAGCCATCGCCTGTTCCGGCTTGATTTGAAAAAATTCGCGATTCGCATTAATCCGATTGGGTGCAAAAGCTGTATGCAGAGCTTTCTCAATCTTGGCACAATCCGAAGATTTTACCTTGCAAGCATATTTGCATTCAAAGGGAACAGGAACCCCCGTACCATAGAGTTCTTTCATCCGAGCATCCAGATTGTCTCTTGTCGTCATTCCAATTTTTACTAGTCCAGGCATCGCGGGATTGGTAAGAACATAAACGATACCTGAATTATTTTGTTTCTGGGACATATGATACTTTTTTTGTTTATAATATATCTGTATATGACGGGAAAAAAGAAATCCTGATTTCAAATGAAACCAGGATTCTTTTATGAAGTGGTGTCACCAGGAATCGAACCGGGGACACAAGGATTTTCAGTCCTTTGCTCTACCAACTGAGCTATGACACCATTGCTGAATAGCGGTGCAAAGATAGTGGATTCAGCTGATATGAGCAAATTTTTGTATTCTTTTTTATTGCAGGGGGTTCCAACCCTGAGCTTTCAGCTCCATTTCGGTGTCACCACGGCAGATGAGGCGACAGCCCAGTTCGGGTTTGCAGATGTGGCCGATAATGCGCACGTCGGGTAGCTGCTCGGCTTTTTCGTAGTCGGTCAGGGGGAGGGTGAAGAGCAACTCATAGTCCTCACCGCCGTTGAGGGCGCAGGTAGTGACGTTGAGGTTGAACTCCTCGGCCGTGACGGCGGTCTGGTAGTCAATAGGGATGCGCTCCTCGTAGATGCGGCAGCCGGTGTGGCTCTGTGTGCAGATGTGGAGCAACTCGCTGGAGAGACCGTCGCTGATGTCCATCATGGCCGTGGGCTTGAGACCGGCGTCGCGAAGCGACTGGATGACGTCACGGCGGGCTTCGGGCTTGAGTTGACGCTCCAGTATGTATTCCTTGCCGCTGAAGTCGGGCTGTGCTGCCGTTTCGGGGCGGTCCTGCCCCTTGAGGGCCTGTTTTTCACGTTCCAGCAGCTGCAGGCCCATGTAGGCGGCGCCGAGGTTGCCACTGACGCAGATGAGGTCGGTATCCTTGGCCCCGTTGCGATAGACAATGTCCTCCCGACGGGCATCGCCGATGCAGGTGAGACTCAGGGCCATGCCGGTGAGCGAGGAGGTGGTGTCGCCACCAACGAGGTCGACGCCATATTGCTGGCAGGCCAGCTGCAGACCGGCATAAAGGGCTTCGGTGTCCTCAATGCAGAAACGCTTGCCCAGGGCCAGACTGACGAGGAGCTGGCGCGGGGTGGCATTCATGGCGTAGAGGTCGGAAAAGTTGACCACGGCGGCCTTGTACCCCAGGTGTTTGAGCGGGGTGTAGACGAGGTCGAAGTGGATACCTTCCATGAGCATGTCGGTGCTGACGAGTACCTCTTTGTCGGGGTAGTGCATCACGGCGCAGTCGTCACCTACGCCGTAGAGGGTAGAGGCGTTTTGCGGAGTGATGTCGTGAGTCAGGTGTCGGATGAGACCGAATTCGCCTAAAGTGGATATTTCAGTTCGTTTCATGTCGTAGGTAATAGTTGGGATTTGATTTTTGGAAATATGCGGCAGGCCGTGTCGGTGGTGGTACGCATGACGATGTCGGGCGTCACTTCGTAGACCTGTGCGAGTTTGTCAATGACGGCCGTGAGATAGGCCGACTCATTGCGGTGGCCTCGATGGGGCGTGGGGGCCAGATAGGGGGAGTCTGTTTCGAGTACGATGCGCGAGAGGGGCACAGCGCTGTGCAGCACCTCGGGCAGGGTGGACTTTTTGAATGTGAGTACTCCGCCAACTCCCAGTACGAACCGTGGAAAACGCTCAAGTAGCTCCCGGGCTTCGTCAGCTGTGCCGCCAAAACAGTGGAACACACCGCCCGGCAGCTGCGGGGCAAAGGGTAGGAGCGTATCGACCAGCTGGCGGTGGGCCGAACGGGAGTGAATCATCAGCGGGAGCTGAAACTCAACGGCCCAGCGGGTCTGCTCCTGAAGAACCTGAATCTGGAGATCGGCGTCGGGGGCTTCGTCGTAGTAAAAGTCGAGGCCTACCTCGCCTACGCCGATGTACCGGGCGTTGGTCTGGAGCAGCTGGTGCATGGCCTGGAGTGTGGGAAACGGGTCGGACGTGAATTCCGTGGGATGCAGGCCCATCATGGGGAAGCACCGGCCCGGCCACTGGCGGCACATGTCGAGCATGGGGTCGATGGTTTCGGCATTGATATTGGGCAGCAGCAGGGCACCGGCACCGGCTTCGAAAGCCCGGCTGACCACTTCATGGCGGTCGGCGTCAAACTCTTCGGTATAGAGATGCGTATGGGTATCGATGAACATGAAGGCTGTCTTATTTGTTGCGGTGGAGCAGGGTGCGGGCGTATTTCCAGAGCTGCTCCTGTTTTTCGGCAGGCAGGTTGATCTGGCTGAGCGTGTGGCGGGCCTGCTCAAAGAAGTTGTCGATGGTCTGCTGGCAGAGCTGCGGAATATCGAGGCGGTTGTAAATGGCTGTGACGGCCTGAATTTTCTGTGCGGCCATGTCGGCCGGGCAGCCCATCCAGCGGGTCAGTTCCTCACGGGTCGTCTCGTCGGCACGCAGCCAGGCATTGATGAGCAGATAGGTTTTCTTGTCACAGAGAATGTCGCCGCCTATTTTCTTGCCGAATACGGCGGGGTCGCCGTAAACGTCGAGATAATCGTCCTGCAGCTGGAAGGCCAGACCGAGCTGTTCGGCAAAGTGATACAGCTGCTCGGCATCGGCCTCGGGGGCCTGGCCCAGCATGGCACCCATCTTGGCGGCACAGGCCAGCAGTACGGACGTCTTGAGCCGGATCATTTCGATGTATTCAGCCTCGGTTACGTCCATACGGTTTTCGAAATTCATGTCGTATTGCTGCCCTTCGCCAATTTCAATGGCCGTGCGCGTAAAGAGCTGGAGTACGTCGGTGCGGTTGCACTGCTGCATGAGGCGGTAGGCCAGAATGAGCATGGTGTCGCCCGAAAGGATGGCCGTACTGTCGTTCCATACCTTATGTACGGTGGGTTTGCCACGGCGGATGGGCGCCTTGTCCATGAGGTCGTCATGGAGCAGGGTGTAGTTGTGGTAGGTTTCGATGCCCAGTGCGGCGGGCATGGCCTGTTCCAGGTTGTCGTCGCGGTAGAGGCTGTATGTGAGCAGAAGCAGTACGGGACGTATGCGCTTTCCGCCCATGGAGAGTACGTAGCGAATGGGTTCATAGAGGCCGCGGGGCGCGGTGGGGTACTTTAGCGCGTCGAGCTGCGCATTGACTTTTTCGAGAATTTGCTCAAATGAAAGCATGTCGATATGTTTTTAGGGAATATTCAAGAGTATGAACGGACTGGTTATTTCACGGCAAAGATTACCGGCACAGTAACTCTGACGAGTACGGGCTTGCCGTTCATTTTTCCGGGATGCCATTTGGGCATGCGCCTGATGGCACTCAGCGCCAGGGCATCCAGCTTGGGGTGTAACTTCTTGGAAACGGCGGGTTCACGTATGCTGCCGTCGGGAGCTACCAAAAAGGTGATTTCGAGCGAACCTTCGATGCCGGATTTGATGCAGTCGGTCGGGTAGGGAATATGGGCGTCGAGCCACTTCATGAGGGCAGCCGGACCGCCGGGAAACTGTGGCATCTGTTCCACCACTTCGGTAGGTGTGAGTTGTGCTCCGATTTCGGGTGCATCGGGGTCGTCTTCCAGTCCGGTAGTGTCCTTCAGGGTAATCAGTTCCATTTCTTCGCTGGCCCGCAAATCTTCCAGACCTTTTTCGCCCAGCAGGAACGGATTGGGGGCAAAGTCAACAATTTCGGGGGCCAGTTTGGTAGCGTGAGGCGACTGTACCACTTTGTGGGTAACCGCATGGCGACCGGTGGCAACCGCTTTCAGTTCGTGTCCTTCCTTGAGGGGGGGCATATCCACCTGTCCGAAACGCTCAAGCCCTTTCAGCCCCTGCTTGATTTCATAGGCAATGTAAAATCTGAGAAGAAAGGCCGAAAGCAGGCAGAACAAAAAGAAACCTATGATACACAGCAGGGCAAACCGATGCCGGCGGGCTGATCGCTGTCGCATCATGTAGGCGCCGTATTCCTTGTTCTTTCCCTGAAAGATAAGGTCGCACCATTCTTTAGATACTAAATCGAGTTTCTTCACGTTATTATACAGAGTTGTTCCGGAAGGCGCATCCGGTAGGAAACGGGCTGTTGTCTTGCCTGATTGAATCAGAAGAGGGGCTGCCGGGTGCGCGAGTCTGGATTTATTCTGCAAAAGTACGGCAGATAGTTTAAAATTAATGTATCTTTGCTCTCAATTTTTAGTGTTCGGATGAAAAAAAATTGCATTCTCGGCGTTTTGTGGCTTTTTGCCCAGGTATTGGCAGCGCAGGAGGGGACTTCGGCCTACCAGTATCTGAAAATACCCGTATCGTCTCACGTGGCGGCTACGGGCGGACAGAACATTTCGATTGTGGATGACGACGCTACGCTGGGAATGAGTAATCCGGCCTTGCTTTCCAACGTGTCGGACGGCATGTTGAGTTTTGACTATACCCGTTATATGGCCGGAGCAAATTTGATCGGGGCACAGTATGTCAAGGCTTTCGGGCAGCGCCATACGGGTAGCGTGGCCCTGCATTATCTGGGTTACGGCAGTCAGATGGAGACCGACGATCAGGGCAATGAACTGGGTAGTTTTACGCCTAAAGATATTGTGGCGCAGATAGGATACAGTTATTTGCTGACCGACCGCTGGTCGGGCGGAGCCGCCATGAAGATACTTTATTCCCACTATGCCGGCTATACCTCGGCGGCCCTGGCCGTTGATGTGGGTGTCAATTATTTTAATGAAGAAACGGACTTCTCCTTTTCGGCTGTAGTGCGCGACGTGGGTGTACAGGTGAAGAAGTTTGACGACCGTTCAGAAACGGTGCCCTACGATGTCCAGTTGGGATTGAGCAAGGGATTTGCCCATGCCCCTATCCGCCTGTCGCTGACGCTGACCGACCTGACCCGTTGGTCGTCGTCATACTACTATACGGCTGACGGTAGCAAGACCAAGGCCCTGCAGCAGGTTCTCAACCACCTGGTAGTAGGGGTAGACATTATGCCTTCGCAATATTTCTATCTGTCGGCGGGATATAATTTCCGCCGGGCTTATGAGCTGAAAGCTGCCGGAAAATCACGCGGGGCAGGACTGACCTTTGGCGGCGGCATTAAGGTAAGGCGTTTCAGGGCCGACCTTTCATACGCCCGTTATCATGCTGCCGCTTCGTCCTTTACGTTGGGTGTGGCCTACGCGTTGTAGCGTATCGGTTTTATGTAGAAAATATGAACATGCAGTAATCATGAAAAAAATAATCATAGCCCTTGACGGCTTCTCTTCATGTGGAAAGAGCACTATGGCCAAACGTCTGGCTCGTGCCATCGGATATATTTATGTGGATAGTGGTGCTATGTATCGTGCCGTGACGCTTTATGCCTTGCAGCACGGTTTGTTTGATACAGACGGTCATTTGTGTGTCAGCCGGTTGCAGCAGACCATGCCGGAAATTCAGGTCGGGTTTCAGCGTGGAACCGACGGCTCGGTGCAGACTTTGCTGAACGGCACTCCCGTAGAGCAGGAAATTCGTACCTTGCGTGTGTCACAACACGTTAGCGAGGTGGCTGCACAGCCCTTTGTGCGTGAGGCCATGACCCGTCAGCAGCAGGCCATGGGACAGGCACGTGGCATTGTAATGGACGGGCGGGATATCGGGACGACCGTTTTTCCGCAGGCTGAATTAAAGGTCTTTGTGACCGCTTCGGCTGAGGTACGTGCGCAGCGCCGTTTCCTGGAGATGCAGGCTAAGGGACAGACTGCTGATTTTGACGAAATCCTGAAAAATGTGCGTGAACGCGACCATATTGATTCTACCCGCAGCGTGAGTCCCTTGCGACAGGCCGACGATGCCATAGTGCTGGATAATTCCAACATGACGCTTGACGAGCAACATCAGTGGCTTTTGACCCAATTCCGGCGAATATGTCCTGATGCCGAGGTTCATGAAGCATAGGAGCGTTTTTGTTTTATTTATGAAAGGAAATATACAAACATGCAAATAGAAATTGACCTGGAGTCGGGGTTCTGTTTTGGCGTGACAACAGCTATTCGAAAGGCTGAGGAGAGTTTGCGTTGTGCTGACAACGTACCGGCCGGTCCGTTATATTGTTTGGGTGACATAGTTCATAACCGGCGTGAGTGTGAGCGTCTGCACGAGTTGGGGTTGCGCACTATTGACCATCAGATGTTTCGTCAACTGCCGGCTGGTTCACGCGTTTTGTTACGGGCTCATGGCGAGCCGCCTGCTACCTACGAGGCGGCACGTGAGCGGGAGGTCAGTCTGATTGATGCCACCTGTCCTGTGGTGCTACAACTGCAGCGCCGCATACGTCGCGCCTATGAGGAAGAACCTTCAGACACTCAGATTGTGATCTACGGAAAACCTGGTCATGCCGAAGTGCTCGGACTGGTGGGGCAGACTGAGGGGCACGCCATTGTAATCGCCCATCCTGACGAAGCCGTCAGGCTTGACATGCACCGTTCCATCCGACTCTTTTCGCAAACCACACAGCCGCTGGAAGGTTTCCGGCAGTTGGTAGACTATTTGCAAGCCCATGTAGTAGCTCCCGCCACGTTTCAGTTTACTGATACCATTTGCCGCCAGGTGGCCAACCGGTTGCCCGGTGTCAGGGCCTTTGCGGCGCGTCATGATGTGGTGTTGTTTGTTTGTGGCCTGAAAAGTTCAAACGGACGTGTGCTTTACGAAGCCTGCCGGCAGGTGAACGGACGCAGTTATTTGGTAGACGATCCTGCCGCCATCCGCGCCGAATGGTTTAGTCATGCTCAAAGCGTGGGGATTTGCGGCGCTACTTCTACCCCAAAATGGCTGATGGAGGCTTGTAGCGAAGCCATCAGACGGATGTATCCTGACGAATAGCAGAGAAGAGACTGAACCGGTTCCTTTTCGTACGCATTCCTGAAGTCGGGAATTTCATTTTGGGGCCGGTCGTAGAAAAGGTGTAGGACTACTTCTTGTGTCGCTCTGCACGGTATGCCGAAGGTGTTATGCCGGTTTGTTTCTTGAACATCCTGCTGAGGTGTTGTGGATAGTCAAAACCTAAGTCGTAAGCCGTCTGTGCAATACTAAGTCCTTGTGAGAATTTGTTTTTGGCCAGTTGTATGATGTATCCGCGGATATATTGGCCGGCCGTGTCTCCTGTTGTCTTTTTGATTAAATCTCCGAAATAGTTGGGTGACATGCACAGCTTTTCTGCGCAATATTGTACGGTGGGGATTCCTAAACTTATTTGTCTGTTGTGCTCATAATAGTCTTTCAGCAGGCAATCAAATTTCATGAGCGTGTCTGAGTTGGCTGACTTTCTGGTCATAAACTGGCGGTGGTAGAAACGTTGGCAGAAATTCAGCATCAGTTCAATATATCCTACAATAATAGCGTCTTGCTGGTTGTCATGTGGCTTTTGTAATTCAACCTGGATTTGCTGCATTAAAGACGACATGATGTCGCGTTCTGCCTGGCTCATGTGTAGCGCTTCATTGATTTGATAGTCAAAGAAGGAATAGTTCCTGATTTCTTTTTCCAAAGGGGTGCCATGCAGCAAGTCGGGATGAAACAGCAGAGCCCATCCGGTAAGCATGACTTGTTCGCCGTTATCTTCTTTTCCGCCAATTTGTCCTGGTGCGATGCAGATAACGGTTCCTTTCTGATAATCGTATTTACCGCATCCATACGAGAGGTCTATGTCAGCTTCATCATGAAAAAAGATGCCGTAAATACTATAATTGTTCAGGCAATGTCTGACGGGAGACACTTCGGCATAATTGATGACGCATACCAGCGGATGCCGATTGGTACATCCCATGTAGTGGCAGTAATCGCTTACGTTTCTTATTTTCATGATTTTGGTCATAGTTGTGTATGCGTATGGTTTTTGTATGCTTACAAAAATACATGATTTTGTTCAGAAAGCCATGTCTGGTTTTGCTGTATTTGCAGCAGTAAGGTAAAAGACATTTTTGTTGTTCTTACGGAATATTTTTCTGGGAATCAGTAAAAATGGTATGCAATGCATATAAATTGTTATGTCCGTGGCAGATTGATGCCGTAATTTTGCATTGTCAGAAACGAAATCCTATTGTATAAAAAATAAGTACAGAAAAAATGATGGATAGAAGAGGCTTTTTGAAAATTTCATCAATGACAGCTTTGATGGCAGCAGCGGGAGAGTGGACGGGATTATCAAAAATTTTTGCTCGCTCATCTTCGCAGAATTCTTTTTCATCAGTTCGTCAATCTTCCGGTAATATGGAGCATAGAAACCTGGGCCAGCTGAATGTGTCGGCTGTGGGGCTTGGTTGTTTGCCCATGGTGGGATATTATGGCGGCCGGTATGAAAAACGCGACATGATAGCTTTGATTCGTCGGGCTTATGAAAAAGGAATTACTTTTTTCGATACGGCCGAAGTTTATGGACCCCATGTCAGTGATGAGTGGGTCGGAGAGGCTTTGGAGCCATTCCGCAACGAGGTGAAAATCGGTACAAAATTCGGATTTGGCGTAGAAGAGGGGAAGCCTACATCATTGAACAGCTCTCCTGCTCATATCCGCCGGGCTGTGGAGGGGTCGTTAAAACGCTTGCGTACGGACCATATTGATTTGTTGTATCAGCATCGAGTTGACCCGAATGTACCAATGGAAGAGGTGGCCGATACGGTCAAGCAGCTGATGCAGGAAGGGAAAGTTCTGCATTGGGGATTGTCTGAAGCCAGTGCGCGTTCAATCCGTCGGGCTCATGCCGTTTGTCCGGTTACGGCCGTGCAGAGCGAGTATGCCATTTGGTGGCGTGAGCCCGAAACTAAAATTTTTCCTACACTTGAAGAATTGGGAATAGGATTTGTGCCTTACTGTCCGTTGGGAAGGGCTTTCCTGACAGGTGTTATCAATGAAAACAGCCGATTCTATAAGCCGGATCGTCGTCATAATCTGCCGCAATTTACACCTGAAGCCTTGAAACACAATATGCCACTTGTCAGACTTGTTCAAAAATGGGCAGAACAAAAAGGCTTGACTCCGGCACAATTTGCGCTGGTGTGGATGCTTTCGCGTAAGTCGTGGATAGCACCGATTCCGGGAACGACTAATCCTGAACATCTGGATGATTTGTTGGGGGCTGGAACGGTCAGACTTTCAGCCTGGGAAATGGAGGCTTTTGATAAAGAGTATGCTCAAATTGATTTGATGGGGCATCGGGCCGATCCTTTTACAGAAAGTCAGATTGATAAATCATAAGTAAAATGGATTATACGGTATTGAATAACGGCATTGAAATGCCGATGCAGGGTTTTGGCGTGTACCAAATATCTCATGCTGGTTTGTGTCAGCAGGTCGTGACTGAGGCGATAGGAGCAGGCTACCGCCTGATTGATACCGCTTCGGTTTATGGCAATGAAGAGGCTGTGGGGGCTGCTGTCCGCCAAAGCGGCGTTCCGAGAAACGAAATCTTTATTACAACCAAAGCCTGGATTTCAGAGATGGGGTATGATCAGACTTTGCGTGCTTTTGAGGCATCTCTTAGGCGGTTGCGTGTTGATTATCTTGATCTCTACCTGATTCATATGCCGTTTGGCAATTATTATGGGGCTTGGAAGGCTATGGAAAGATTGTATGCAGAAAAGTGCGTGCGGGCTATCGGCGTTTGTAACTTTGGTGCTGACCGTCTGATTGATTTATGCAAGAATGCTGAAGTCATACCCGCTGTAAATCAGGTGGAGTGCCATCCTTTTACGCAACAGAAAGAAATTTTGGAGACTCTGCGCTCGTTACATGTGCAAGTGGAAGCTTGGGGGCCGTTGGCAGAAGGACGAAACGAACTCTTTTCACATCCATTGTTGTCTGAAATAGGGCGAAAGTATGGAAAAACGGTGGCCCAGGTAGTGTTGCGCTGGCATTTGCAGCGTGGCGTAGTGGCTATTCCCAAATCTGTACATAAAGAGCGTATGGCTGAAAATTTTTCTATTGGCGATTTTTATTTGGATGACGAAGACATGGCCGTTTTATCTTCCTTGGATACCAAACGTAGTCTTATATTAGACTGCCATAATCCGGTTGAAGTAGAACGCTTGTACCAAATCACATGCAATAACTGACGTGTGATGGAAAATAAATTGAGGAATAACGGATAATTAAACTAAAAATAGTAGAGGTTATGATGGATTTTTTGTTTATAGGTGGTATAGGCATGCAGGAGGTGCTGCTGATAGCTTTGGTCGTTTTGTTGTTTTTCGGAGGTAAAAAATTCCGGAACTGATGAAAGGTCTCGGTAAAGGTGTGCATGCCTTTAGGGACGGGCTTAACAATGTAGAAGGAAATACGGATGCTTCAAATTCCAAGTCTTCCGATAATCCGTAGATTATGGGCGGGCAAGGCAAGCAGTTATCCTTTTGGGAGCATCTTGACGTGCTGAGGCGTGTGCTCATAAAGGTTGTAGCGGTAGCGGCAGTATGCGGCATATTGGCTTTTATATTTAAGCAGCCGCTTTTCTTTGTTGTTTTGGCTCCAGGTAGGGAGAATTTTGTAACCTATGATTTTTTGAACGATGTAGTAGCGTGGAGTGGCGGCAATATGGAACGGATGGCGGCGCAGTTTATAAATACGGGATTGGCACAACAATTTATTATTCACATGCGCATGGCATGTTGGGTCGGTTTGTTGGGAGCATTGCCGTTTGCGCTGTTCCAGATGTTCTGTTTTATATCGCCCGCGCTTTATGCGCATGAGCGGCGTTATGTTGTGTGGGTTGTTTGTGGCGGATATGTCATGTTTGTTTGGGGTGTATTGGTGGGGTATTTTCTGGTTTTTCCCTTGACATTTCGTTTCCTGAGTACTTATCAGGTCAGTGAGGACGTTACCAATCTGATAACGCTTGATTCATATGTTTCAACGCTCATGACGATGTGTATGTCGATGGGCGTTGTTTTTGAAATTCCGGTCATTTCATGGCTCTTGGCCAAATTGAGGCTTCTCTCCGCGTGTTCCATGCGCCGTTTTCGGAAACATGTCATGGTTGTGATATTGGTAGCAGCTGCCGTCATTACGCCTACATCTGATGTGTTTACACTTCTACTCGTGTCGTTGCCTATGTGGGGGTTGTATGAGGCGAGTATTTGGTTGGTAAAGTGCAGTGGTGAATCACATGCGGCAGGTTGTAAATAACGTGAGTACAGATGGATAAAAAGAGTCCAAGCCCCGAACTTTGTTCAGGCTTGGACTCTTTTGAATCTTTTACGGGCAGCCCTTTAGGGCCGATACTGTGAAAATCTTTGTGGGATTAGCGGTTTTTGTACATATCCTCATAGTAAGTTTGGTAGGCTCCACTTGTGACGTGGTCCATCCATTCCTGATTGTCCAGATACCAGCGTACGGTTTTTTCAATTCCTTCTTCAAATTGCAGGCTGGGCTCCCAGCCCAATTCACGCTGCAACTTGGTGGAATCAATGGCGTAGCGCAAGTCGTGTCCGGCGCGGTCGGTTACGTAAGTAATGAGGTCCATGTCCTGACCCTCGGGCCTACCGAGCAGACGGTCAACGGTACGGATGACTACTTTGATGATGTCAATGTTTTTCCATTCGTTGAATCCGCCGATGTTGTAGGTTTCAGCCGTACGGCCCTGATGGAAAATGAGGTCGATGGCACGGGCGTGGTCTTCAACGTAGAGCCAGTCGCGCACGTTTTCGCCTTTACCGTATACGGGTAGGGGTTTACGGTGCCGTATATTGTTGATAAACAACGGAATGAGCTTTTCCGGAAACTGGTACGGGCCGTAGTTGTTGGAGCAGTTGGTTACGATGGTGGGCATTCCGTAGGTATCGTGAAAGGCACGTACAAAATGGTCACTGCTGGCTTTACTGGCGCTGTAAGGGCTGTGAGGCGTGTAGGGGGTTGTTTCCGTAAAGAATTTCTGTCCGTAAGCCAGATGATGGGTGCCGGATGAAGCCCGTGTGGAAAACGGAGGTTCTATACCCTCGGGATGGGTCATTTCCAGAGCGCCATATACCTCGTCTGTGGAAATGTGGTAAAAGCGTTTTCCCTCATATCCTTCGGGAAGTGATTCCCAGTATAGTTTGGCTGCTTGCAGGAGCGAGAGCGTGCCCATTACGTTGGTACGGGCAAACGTAAAGGGGTCTTTGATACTGCGGTCTACGTGGCTCTCGGCGGCCAGGTGGATAATGCCGTCTACGTGGTGCTCCTGAAGCAGGTGGCATATGGTGTCAAAATCACAGATGTCGGCTTTAACGAAAGTATAGTTGGGCTTGTCTTCAATGTCTTTGAGGTTGGCCAGATTGCCGGCATAAGTCAGCTTGTCGAGGTTGATGATGTGGTATTCGGGATACTTGTTGACAAAAAGTCTGACTACGTGGCTGCCAATAAATCCGGCACCGCCAGTAATGAGTATGTTGCGTGTATTCATAAAATCGGTATGTTTGGGTGTGGTTTTGGGGAATTGTGTGATGTGCCTGGGCGCAGTTCCCGGCCGATGAACTTAGTAGAGATCTTCGCGATAGTCAAAAAGCCAGTCGGCGTCTTTCAGCCGTGGGTGGTGGCGGTCTTTTTCTGACAATATGACGTCGGCCTCCGGCAGGCGCCAGTCAATGTGCAGATCTGGGTCGTTCCAGGCCAGGGCTCCTTCAGCTTGAGGAGCGTAGAAGTTGTCACATTTGTATTGAAACACCACTTCGTCGGTCAGCACGCTGAATCCGTGGGCAAAACCTCGGGGAATGAAAAACTGGCGGTGGTTGTCACCCGTGAGTTCCACGGCCACATGTTGGCCAAAGGTGGGGGAGCCTTTGCGGATGTCAACAGCCACGTCGAGTACGCTGCCTTTGATGACGCGTACCAACTTGGATTGCGCATAAGGCGTTTTCTGGAAATGCAGGCCGCGCAGCACGCCGTATGACGATTTGCTTTCGTTGTCCTGAACAAAGTGAATTTCACGCACTTCCTGGTTGAAATCCCTCTGCGAGAACGATTCAAAAAAATAACCCCGTTCGTCGTTGAAAATCCGTGGTTCGATAATCACTACGCCCGGTATGGCGGTTTGAATAACTTTCATTTTTCTTTTTTGGGTTCTTTATTTTTTGATTTGCAGCGCAGTGTTCCGGCTTTTTTCGGAGCGCTGCGCTGACATTTTTTTTACCAGTCTATTTTTCGTTTGTCGGCATGTTCTACTTCGTCGGCAATTTTTTGCAGATATTGTCCGTAAGGATTTTTCAGCATGGGAGCAGCCAGCTGGCGGAGCTTTTCGCTGTTTATCCAGCCCATTCGGAAGGCTATTCCTTCCAGACAGGCAACTTTCAGCCCCTGGCGTTTTTCAATGACTTCTACGTAGTTGCCTGCGGCTGCCAGCGAGTCGTGTGTGCCCGTATCAAGCCAGGCAAAGCCCCGTCCCAGGGTTTGCACCTTGAGCCGGTTTTCTTCCAGGAACCATTGGTTGACCGATGTAATTTCCAATTCGCCGCGGGCTGAAGGCTTGATGCCTTCGGCCACTTTTACTACGTCGTTAGGGTAGAAATACAGTCCCACTACGGCATAGTTGGATTTGGGATGAGCCGGTTTTTCTTCGATTGACAGACAGTTGCCGTCGTTGTCGAATTCAGCTACTCCGTAACGTTCGGGGTCGTTCACCCAGTAGCCGAAAACGGTGGCTTTCTGTTCGGTTTCGGCTGTACGGACGGCGTTTTTCAGCATGGATGTGAATCCGCTGCCGTGGAAGATGTTGTCACCCAGAACCAGACATACGTCATCCTGCCCGATGAATTCCTTGCCGATTAGAAAGGCCTGGGCCAGTCCGTCGGGCGAGGGTTGCTCGGCATAGGAGAATTCTACGCCATAGTCCGACCCGTCACCCAGCAGGCGGCGGAATCCCGGCAGGTCGTGAGGGGTTGAAATAATCAGAATCTCACGTATGCCGGCCAGCATCAATACGGAGATGGGGTAGTAGATCATGGGTTTGTCGTACACGGGCAGCAGCTGTTTGCTTACGCCCTTGGTGATGGGATACAGACGGGTGCCTGATCCTCCGGCTAATACTATTCCTTTCATAAGTATTTTTCTCTTCTTTAGGTGTGGTGCAGCCTGCCGCCGGCTTGGCTGTACCGGTTTTTCAGTATGCATACAAAGGTATTAAATATGCACAGAAACACCAAATTTTTAATAGGGTTTGTGGTTTGTCCGCAACAGACGTGCGGTGAAGCCGTTTTGCGGGTAAGGCAGAGGGGTAGAGGAGATGTTTGTGGATAAAAAATGCGCGACCAGCAACTTTTCATGGCATATCATGCGCCCTGGGGCGAAGTTGATGAAAAAAACGTATCTTTGTTCCCGATAAAAACAGAATGGCAGAATATGGAACAGAAGAGAATCAGCTTGGTGATTTCAGACGACATACATCGTGTTTGTCCCGACTTTGTTGGCGCAGCGCTGTGGGCTGAGGTGAGCAACGGCAGTTCGGCTTCCGGTTTGCTGCAGGAAATGGAGGAGGCCGAGCGGCAGTTGCAGGAACGTATGGATACGGAACGCCTCAAGGCTTTGCCTTCAATAGCGGCTACACGGGCGGCTTACAGGGCTTGCGGAAAAGACCCCAGTCGCTATCGGCCGGCCGGGGAGCAACTGGCCCGTCGGGTGATTAAGGGGGCTGGCCTGTATCGCATCGACGCGTTGGTCGATGCCGTCAACCTGGCTTCGCTGGTGAGCGGATATTCCATCGGAGGGCTTGATGCCGATAAGATTCAGGGAGGTTTCCTGACTCTGGGCATCGGCCGCGAGCAGGAACCGTATGAGGGCATCGGGCGGGGTGTGCTCAATATAGCCGGCATGCCGGTCTACCGTGACGAGGCAGGAGGCGTGGCCACCCCAACCAGCGACCATATGCGTACGCGCATAACGGGGACGACCCGGCATTTGCTGGCCCTGATTAACGGTTACGACGGAAACCGTGATGCTGTGGTGGCTACGGCACGGTATCTGGAAGAGCTGCTCCGGCGTTATGCCGGTTGCCGGCAGTCGGAGATATGGACATACGTCTGGAACGGATAAGAGAGAAGGCCTTCCCCCGTGCTGCCAGAGGCTTGGACAATAAGAAAAAAAGAGGCTGAAGCTACGTTGACAGACGTAGTGTGCGGGCCGGAGCACGTCGGAGGCAGACTAAAGTGCCGTCTTTTTTCAACAAATCGGGATTTTGTTGAAAAAAGACGGCATCTTGTTTATTTATGGAGTACGGACGGATGTACTTGGTAGAAATTCGGCATCCGTACCTGAATTTTAAACTATGTATGAATTGTAGGATTCTTGAAAACCGGAAGGCCGGTATTTGTATGGCTGCCCAAGTGTTGGCGAAACCATTTTTTCAGATAAAAACAAAACGACTGTTTTACTTTTTGTAAAACAGTCGTTAATAAAAGTTGGGGTACTCGGACTCGAACCAAGAATGACAGGACCAGAATCTGTAGTGTTACCATTACACCATACCCCAATTTGTAAAGAGCGCTCAGGATTTTCTTTCTCAGTAACTCATTTGTGTTACTTGTTTCCTGAATTCGGATGCAAATTTAGAGGTTATTTTTGAATCTTCCAAATGTTTTGGCGATTTTTTTTGGAAAAACGTCTTTTTTTCTCTTTTGGGGGGGAGAGATTCTTTCCTGACAGGGCAAAAATAGCCGTTGCTGTCGGCCAAGTGTGGCAAGTGTCCGTCAGCAGCCGGAACCGTCAATGCTGCATGCCGCTCCTTCGTCGGCCGGACGCGATTGCAGTCCGGCCTCTTCGGGCTGCAGGGTTATGCTGCCGTCTTCAAGAACAAAGCAGGGTATACCTACCAGGCCGTGTCGCCTGGCGTTGCTGAACGCGTCGTGATGGTCGCGCAGTTTCAGAAAAGCCTTCAGGTTTTTCACGTGTTTGCCGATATCCACAATTTAATATTGGCTGTTGCCCTCTATCTGTTTTTCTACATAGGTACAGTCCGGACAGGTGTCCATTACATAAATCTTTATCATAATCGGATTGAATTAAGTCATTATTTTTCTACGGGAAGCCCCAGTTCCGTCCAATGGAGTATGCCGCCTTTCATGTCGAAAACCTTGAACCCGCTCTCGTGCATTTTTGTGGCGGCGGCATTGCTGCGGCGGCCGCTGCGGCAATAGAGGTAGTATGTGCGCTTTTTGTCAAGCGCGCTGATGCCTTTGGCAAAGGCGTCGCTGTCCAGAAAATTCAGGTTGATGGCTCCTTTCAGGTGGCCGTCGGCATATTCCGATGGTTGACGAACGTCGAGTATGACTGCAGACGTGTCTGCTTTTGCGGCTGCAATAAACTCTTCGGGCTCCAGTATCTTAACGGGTGATTGGGCCGTACAACTGTTGAAGACCCCCATGGCCATCAGAATGGAGAGTATTATTTTTTTCATGAGAAATATGTATGGTTTTATAAATTTTGAATGAGTCTATTTTGAATGTATGGCGTTCCTGATTTTGCTGCACATGGTTTCCGGATTACGGCATGAAATGACATATTTTTTTCCTTTGCCAGTTTCGATAAGGAACACATGGTCAAGATTGGTGGCATACACCATAAACCTGCCTAACTCCTGATTGTGGAACCATCCCCACCAACCGAAGAAAGCTCCGCTTCCGAAAATGCGGGCAAAATTCATGGTTACCTTATAAGGTTCGGCCCTTGAAATGTCCATCAGTGGAATTTCCTTGACATACAGGGGAAATACGATATTCAGGCTTTTGGGGGTCACTTGGATTTCCAGCGGAAAAAAGAACAGGGAACAGATGCATAGAATTACAAGTGAGCCGAGGAGAACGTATGACAGGTATGCGGCTTCTGTGTCAGTTGTCAGAAGATACAATCCGAGTCCTGAAAGAAGAAGCACAGACAGGATGGTGACGATTACGGAACGCCATGCCCATTGTGGTTTTTGTTTATACATGCCGGTATGATTTGGGGTTTGTTGTTGATTGTCTTTTATTCTTGATTCACAACCCGTGTCTTATAGGACATCCGATTAAAATACTGACTAATCATGGATATGTTCAGCGTTTCCTGTACCGGAAAAGAGTCCTTCACTTCGTGTTGCCGTCAAAAAAATAAAATCAATGTTTCGTCAAACAGGGTAAAAGTATAAATAAAATCCGAACAAATGATGCTTTACGGAGGAATATTTTCCGTAATCGGTTGGATGGCGTAAGTAAAAAACTCCGGAAAGCGGGGTGTTTTGCAGTTGTCTTTCCGTATCTTTGTAAAAGAATAATAGCCTGTACAGACATATATGCTGTATAGGAACAAGAAATAACCATGAAGTGGAGTATCATTATACCCGTATATCAGGCGAAAGCATACCTGGGCACTTGTCTGGAGTGTATTGGCCGGCAGATGGATGAACAGACGGAGGTGTGGCTCGTTGATGACGCGTCGACAGATGGCAGTGGACAGATTTGTGAGATGTGGAGCCGGAGTGACGAGCGTTTTAAATGTGTGCATCATCCGCAAAACCGCGGACTTTCAGCCGCCCGCAATACGGGGCTGGAACATGCCGGCGGGCAGTGGATTCTGTTTGTGGATGCTGACGACTGGTTGGCGCCGGGCACGCTGGCTGCATTGCGTCAGCTCTCGCAGGACGACGGGGTGGATGTAGTAGAATTTCCCGTCCATCTGGAGCATGGCAGTAAGCGGGCACGCTGGTATGTGCCTGGGCACGGGGAGCGGGTAGGCTTTCGTGAATGGATATCGGCCGGGGCTTATCGTTACAGCTATGCCTGGAACAAGATGTACCGTTCCGGCTTGTGGGCATCGGTACGCTTTGAGGAGGGACGTCTTTTTGAGGATATGTTTACCATACCTTATGTGTTGGAGCGGGCCCGCGGTATTTTGCGTACGGATAGTGGCGGCTATTATTATTGCAGTCATCAGGGTAGTTTGTCGAATACTTTGAGCCGCAAGGGAACGACGGATCTGCTGGAGGCCACGCTGAAGCTGTATGAACATATACGTTGTCAGCAATGGGCTGATGATGAAATATTGGACGAACTTTATATGGAGGCATGCAATCGGCAGATTGTATGCCTGAAAATGGGCGGTCCGATGTTGTTGCCCCGGCGTCAGATAACCGCATCGCATGTGTGGCGGCGCGGCCAGTCGGCCGTCAGACGGTTGAAGTGGCTGCTAATGCAAACGGGAAAGCCACAGTGGTGCAGGTGGTGGGCACGGTATATGCCTTTGTCATCCCATTAAGAACGGCTTATGGAAATCAGTTTTATTATACCCTACTATGAAGTGTCGCCTTGGCTGTTGCGAAGGTGTCTGGAGAGTGTTTGCGCTTTTATGCAGCAGGTTCCGGATTGCAGCTGGGAGGCATGGGTGGTGGATGACGGAAGTTCGGATGCCGGTATTGCCCGGCGCGAGGTGGAGCGCACGGGAGCAGCACAGATTCACTGCCTGCGTGTACCTCACGGCGGTTTGGGCGCGGCCCGTAATGCCGGGTTGGATCATGCCTGCGGCATGTATGTATTTTTCCTGGATGCCGATGATTATTTGTTTGTCCGCTCGGCAGGACCTCTGTTGGCATGCTGCCGGCAATGCCGTCCTGATGTGCTTTCTTTTGGTATGCAGACGGTAAGGCATAGGGAGCAGGAGCAGCCTGACCGTCCCGTCCGTTTGCGAATCTGCTATGAGGGGAGCGGAGCGGGCTACATGGTAGGGCATAATCTGCGCGCTGCAGCATGGGGATATATGTTCCGGCGTGAAAGTTTGGGAGAATTGCGCTTTGTGACCGGTATATTTCATGAGGATGAGGCCTTTACGCCCCGCCTATGGCTGCAGGCAAAGCATGTGTGCGTGACCTCGTTGCCTGTATATGCATATTATCAGCGAAGTGATTCTATTGTGCATGTATCCAGCCGTGAACAGTTGGAGAAACGTATGGCTGATTTACGGCAGGTATTGGTCGGGTTGAAGCAGGAACCGGTAGGGAATGCTTTGCAACAACAGGCTTTGCGGCGCAGGATGGAGACGCTGGCTTCAGACGTATGGTGGCGGCTGGTATGTGAAAGTCCGGATACGGCTTTTCTGCGCTGTCAGTTAGGATGGTTTCGAGAGGCCGGATTTTATCCGCTTCCTTTGCGGTTTTACACTTTACGCTATATATTAATGTATATCGGCTCGCAGTGCGGAATGGTGTCTGTTTTTTTGAACAGAATGAGTCATTTAAAACAATTGTTTTCCTCTAAAAATTAATAAAAAGGGAAATATTTATGTCGTGTGTGTTGTGTTAATCCGTGAAATCGTTTTAACTTTGCGCATTCAATGGGTAAGATGTGCGTGACATGCGCATGATGTTTCCCTAAGAGTAAAAAAATCTTGTTGAACAATCAAAAAAGTATGACGATCGAAAATAAATTATTAGCAGCTATAGTAGAAGGTATTCGTGAGAAAAAAGGTGGAAAGATTGTAATAGCCGACCTAACTTCCATTGATACGGCCCCTTGTGCATATTTCGTGATTTGTGAAGGTAATTCTCCACAGCAGGTGGAAGCTATTACCGACTCAATAGAGGAAACGGCACGCTTGAAAGCTGCTGAAAAACCGGCAGCCTTGGCGGGCCTGGAAAATGCCGAGTGGGTGGCTATGGACTATGGAGATGTGATTGTACATGTGTTCTTGCCGGAACCGCGTCAGTTTTACGACCTCGAACATTTGTGGGAGGATGCTATGCTGACGGAATTGCCCGACGAAGCATAATTCCTTATAATCATATAAATAAACCGCGCATTTTTATTTGAAACAGATGAATACAGAACAACCGAAAAAAAATAATGTGCCACGCTTTAACCTGACGTGGATTTATGTTATTGTGGGGGGCGTTTTAATCTATTTGCTGTTGTTTGGTGACAATCGGACCAGCGCCAGCAAGGATACGAATTTCACGAATTTCAAGATCTATGTCAGCAATGGCTATGCCGATCGTATTGTGGTGAACAAAACTGACGGTACAGCTACGATGGAGGTGAAGAATGAGTATGTCAAGAAAATCTTCAAACAAGGCGTGAGTCAGACTGGCGTTTCGCCAACCGTGGTGACCAAATATCCTACGGTAGATAAGATTGAGGAATTCTTGGATGCAGAAACGCGAAACGGGCATTTCAAAGGTACCGTAACGTATGAAGAAACCAATAACTTTTTCCTGAATCTGTTGGGAGGCCTGTTGCCTATTATAGTACTTGTGGCCATCTATCTTTTCTTCTTCCGTCGGATGAGCGGAGGCGGCTCAGGTGGAGGCGGCGTTTTCAGTGTCGGCAAAAGCAAGGCCAAATTGTTTGAAAAAGGTTCGGGCCTGCATGTTACTTTTAAGGATGTGGCCGGACAGGAAGGAGCCAAACAGGAAGTACAGGAAATTGTAGAGTTCCTGAAGAATCCGCGCAAATATACCGAATTAGGAGGAAAAATACCTAAAGGTGCTTTGCTGGTAGGCCCTCCGGGAACGGGTAAAACCTTGTTGGCCAAGGCTGTAGCCGGTGAAGCCGACGTTCCGTTCTTCTCGATGTCGGGTTCTGATTTTGTGGAGATGTTTGTGGGCGTAGGAGCTAGTCGTGTACGCGACCTGTTTGCACAGGCTAAGGCGAAAGCACCATGTATCATTTTCATAGACGAAATTGATGCCGTAGGTCGTGCCCGTGGTAAGAATCCTGCTTTCGGCGGTAATGATGAACGTGAGAATACCCTGAACCAGTTGCTGACTGAAATGGATGGTTTCGGAACCAATTCCGGCGTCATTATTCTGGCTGCTACCAACCGTGTTGATATTTTGGACAAGGCTTTGCTGCGAGCCGGTCGCTTTGACCGACAGATTCATGTAGATCTGCCCGACCTTCCTGAGCGTGTGGCTATTTTTGGCGTGCATATGCGTCCTTTGAAATTGGACGATACGGTTGACGTGGATTTGCTGGCACGCCAGACCCCGGGATTTTCGGGTGCTGATATAGCCAATGTTTGCAACGAAGCTGCACTGATTGCTGCGCGGCATGACAAGGCGGCTGTCGGCAAGCAGGATTTCCTGAGTGCAATAGACCGTATTATCGGCGGATTGGAGAAGAAAACCAAAATCATGACTTCAGAAGAAAAACGTACAATAGCATTGCACGAAGCCGGTCATGCTACGGTGTCATGGTTCCTGAAATATGCCAATCCTTTGGTTAAGGTCACTATTGTTCCGCGTGGCCAGGCGCTGGGTGCAGCATGGTATTTGCCTGAAGAGCGTACCATCGTTACCAAGGAACAGATGCTTGATGAAATCTGTGCTACTTTGGGCGGACGTGCAGCTGAGGAACTTTTTACCGGACACATATCTTCTGGAGCACTGAATGATTTGGAAACCGTAACGAAGCGTTCATACGGTATGGTGGCTTACATGGGTATGAGCGACAAACTTTCCAACCTTTGCTATTATAATAATCAGGAATATCAGTTTGACAAACCCTATTCGGATAAAACGGCCGAGCTGATTGACGAAGAGGTTAAAAAACAGATTGCCGAACAGTATGAGCGGGCAAAATCCTTGCTGACAGAACATGCGGAAGGACATGCTCAGCTGGCCCAGCGCCTGATTGAGAAAGAAGTGATTTTTGCAGAAGATGTTGAGGAGATTTTCGGTAAGCGTCCGTGGATGAGCCGAGCTGACGAGTTGCTGGCCGACGAGCAGAACCGTAAGGCTATTGAAGCTGTCAGTTTAGGTACAGATAAGGAGGCTGGTAAGAATGAACCGACCGCAGAAACGGATGAGGCTGCAACAGCATCCGCTGATTCCGAAAAAGCAGAGAATAACAGACCGTCATCTGCAGATGAATCAACATCCGAGATGGAGAATACCGGCATGACACCGTCTGAAAAATAGCACGCAACATGAAAAATTTGATAATGCGCAGCATCACCGGCGTTCTGTTTGTTGCAGTTCTGGTCGGTGCCATTGTTGGAGGGCCCATGACGTTTGCCGTTTTGTTTGCCTTGATTACCGGATTGTCATTGTGGGAATTTTCCAATTTGATGAATCGGCATTACGGCGCGGGAATGAATCGTATGATTGTAACGGTGGCCGGAGTCTATTTGTTTTTCGCCATTTTTGGCTATTGCAGCGAGCTGACCCGGTCTGACGTGTTTATTCCTTATTTACTGTCCGTCATTTACCTGATTGTGTCAGAATTGTATCTCAAGGCCAACGACCCGTTGAAAAACTGGTCGCTTTCGCTGGCTTCGCAATTGTATGTGGCGTTGCCTTTTGCTTTGCTGAGTGTGTTGGCTTTTCATGCCGACCCTACTTCAAGCAGCGGTATTTATTATGAGTGGATTTATCCGCTTTCCATCTTTATCTTTTTATGGACTTCTGACACGGGCGCTTATTGCGTAGGCAGTTTGCTTCACCGCTATGTGCCCTATAAGCTGTTCCCACGAATTTCGCCTAACAAATCCTGGATTGGCAGTATTGGCGGTGGCGTACTTTGTGTGGTTGTAGCTGTGGTGCTGTGGCACTTCTTCCCGCTGATGAACGTATGGCAGTGGATTGGGCTGGGCCTCGTGGTCTGCATATTCGGTACTTGGGGCGATTTGGCCGAGAGTCTGATTAAACGTCAGTTGGGCGTGAAGGACAGCGGACAGATTCTTCCCGGTCATGGAGGCATGCTCGACCGGTTTGATTCGGCCTTAATTGCCATACCGGCAGCCGTGCTCTATTTTTATATTGTATCCAACTACCTGCGTTAAGCAGGCTTGAGCCATAGACCTTTTAAGGGGGATGATGGCCGGGTTTCGTAGCTGAAACCTGGCCATCATTTTTTTGCGTCCGGTTGCCGGCGCTTGAGGAGGGGTTTCTCAATCCAGTGCCACGACAGGTAGGCCAGGCCCACGGTGGTCAGCAGGCAAAGCACAAAGGCCAGCCACGGGTGCTGTTGCGGCAGGCCAAGCTGGGTTGCTGCCTGAATGATAGGGGCATGAAACAGGTAGATGCCGTAGGAAAGGTTGGGCAGGTGGCGCACGATGTTCAGTTTGGGCAACTGGTAGGCCGTCAGAATGAGCAGCAGCGCAAATACGAAGGGCGAAAAATAGTCGTAACCCGGCAGACGGTTGTTGAGCAGATAAATGGCCCATACGGTCAGCAGTAGCGGCTTGGCGTAGCGCATGAGGTGCTCAAAGTAGAGTAGCACGGCCGTGCCGGCATAAAAGTAGATGAGTTGGCTGCCCACTTGGCGCTCAAGGATGGCGTAGAAGGCATTGCCGCTTTGCTGGTAGAGGCAGGCAAAAATCTCTTTGTAGGTGATGGAGAAGGCAAAGATGCCCAGTAGTACAACAGGCTTGGCGTACCTTTTCAGCAGTGCAAAGGCTATGGGGACGGTGGCATACAGCATGATTTCAATTTTCAGGGTCCACAGCGAGCCGTTGACGGCCGTTTCCGGGTTCTGCTCGAAAACGCCGGGCAGCGTCGGCCCCTAAAAAGTTAAGGAAAGTCAGGTTCGACAGCAAGTAGCGCCACCACTGCCCGTGGGTGAAGTATCCGGCAGCCGTGTAGTGGGTGAGGCATACGCCGCCAAAGGCGCAGAGCAGCACGATAAACCAATAGGGCGGCAGGATGCGGCGGAGGCGTTTGCTGACGTACGTGCGGAGGTCGGGCGTCTTGAGATAACTGAGGCACACGAGAAAACCGCTCAGGCAGAAAAATCCCGATACGGCCTCGCTACTGCTGGTAATCCAGTCGAAGGTAAAGGCTTGCGTGAGTACGCTGAAGTGGGTGCAGAATACCACGAGTGCCAGATAGTAGCGCAGTATGTCGAAGCAGTTGTCCTGACGGGTGAGCGCCAAGCTGTTGGCTGATAATATGGAGTGTGGAACAGGCTGATTCATCGTGTTGCAAAGATAGATAAAGGCGAGAGCAGATACAAGCGGATGACCTGGTTTTCTAATGCTTGGTTCAGCCGAGCCGCCTTTTGTCTTATGAAAAATTGGCACAAGGCTTATGTGAAAAATCCGGTGGAGGTGATGACCGCCGGAGAGGTTGGGGAGGCTGCCCAACTGTTGTGTAGAAGAGAGAAAAATGACGGGCGCATGAAACAGGTCGGACGTAATTATTTTTTCCTCCCATGTGTTTTTTTCTTTCCGCCGCCTTGTGGGTGAAAAGTCGGACGGTGTCAGGAGCAAACATTTCTTTGTCAAAAACTTGTGTGCAAACTTTGTGAATAAGGGCCGTGTAATCTTTTTTTTCCGTATTTTTGTGCTTAAAATTTGGTCAGACAATGGATTTTAGACTGACAACGGATGTTTCGGATTTTTCATTGTCGCTCGCTGTGGGCGACAATATGGGAGCCATTGGTTCGTGTTTTGCCCAGCACATCGGGCTGCGGATGCATGAGTCGGGTTGGCCCGTGTTGATTAATCCGTTTGGCGTATTGTATAATCCGAGCAGTATAGCTTGTGCATTGCAATTGTTGGTTGATGTTTCGTCCGGACTGGATGCCGGGAAAGCGCTTGCACCTTATCTTTTTGAGGGACGCGACGGCTTGTGGCACAGTTGGCTGCACGCCTCTGAGTTTTCGGCACCAACGCGCAGCCAGTGCCTGCACAATGTAGTGGAGCGTGCGCTTCAGGCAGCGCGCAGTCTGACCTCCTGGCGCGTATTGCTCGTCACGTTCGGTACGAGTCGGGTTTATCGCTTGTTGCCCGACCGTTTTGTGGTGGGGAATTGCCATCGTGAGCCTGCCGCCCGTTTTGTTGAAGAATACCTGTCGGTTGATGACATTCTGAGTCAGTGGCAGCCGCTGTTGCATAATTTGTTTCAACGGAACCCTTCGTTGCAGGTTGTGTTTACGGTAAGCCCGTATCGCTATGTAAAGTATGGTCTTCATGGCAGCCAGTTGTCCAAGGCCCGTTTGTTGCTGGCCGTTGACGCCCTGTGTCATAGGTTTGCGGCGTGTCGTTATTTTCCGGCCTATGAGATTGTCGTAGATGAGTTGCGTGACTATCGTTTTTTCGACCGCGATATGGCTCATCCTTCGTCGCAGGCTGTTGATTACGTGTGGGAGTGCTTTTGTCGGAGTGCCATGCAGCCGGAGGCTTTGGCTTACATGCAGCAGTATGCGGCGTTGAGGCGTGATTTTTCCCACCGTCCGCTTCATCCCGAATCCGAATCCTATATTGCGTTTCGGGAGCGTGCGCTGCAAAAGTGGGAGATGCTTAGGGCACGTTACCGTTTAAGCAGGGACGTGCCGTTGCCTTATGGAGAAAATGAAAATATAAATAGAAAATAATTTATAGATTATGTCTTACTCTTTAGAAAAGATTGCCTCTCTTATCGGAGCGCATTGTTTTGGTGAAGGCGAAGCCCAGATTGACTGGATTCTGAACGACAGCCGTTCGTTGGCCTTTCCGGAGTCGACCTTGTTTTTTGCGTTGCGCTCACAGCGTAACGATGGCCATAAGTATATTCCCGATTTGTATCGCCGTGGCGTACGGAATTTTGTGGTGGCCAATTTGCCTGAAAATTATGAGCAGAAATATTCCGATGCCCATTTCTTGAGGGTTGTAAGCCCGCTTAAGGCGTTGCAGCGTCTGGCTGAGCGTCATCGTGAGGAATATGACCTTCCCGTAGTGGGCGTGACGGGCAGTAATGGAAAAACTGTGGTTAAGGAGTGGCTTTATCAGTTGCTTTCGGGGTCGCGTAATGTGACCCGTTCTCCACGTTCCTACAATTCGCAGGTTGGTGTGCCCCTGTCTGTATGGTTGCTTAATTCGCGGAGTGAAGTCGGCGTTTTTGAGGCCGGAATCTCGCAGCCGGGTGAAATGTCGGCTTTGCGGGCCATAATTCAGCCTACTATTGGCGTGATGACCAACCTGGGTCCGGCACATCAGGAAAATTTTTCTTCATTGCAGGAAAAATGTCTGGAAAAGTTGTCTCTGTTCAAAGATTGCCAAGTTGTGGTTTATGAAGCCGATGACCCTGTTGTTTCCGAGTGCGTGGACCAGGCCATGCTGAAAGGGGATCATCTGGCCTGGTCACGCCGTGACCCCAACAGTCCGCTTTTTATCCGTGACGTGCGTAAGGAAGAAACTTTTACTACGGTCAATTACACCTATCTGGGTACTGACGGTAGTTACACCCTGCCTTTTGTGGACGAAGCTTCTATTCAGAACAGTATCCACTGCTTGGCCGTGTGCCTTTACCTTCGTCTGCCGGCCGCTGATATTGCCGCCCGTATGTCACGCCTCGAGCCGGTGGCCATGCGCCTGGAGGTGAAGCAGGGCGTTCGTGGATGTACGCTGATTAACGACAGCTATAATTCTGATATCAATTCGCTCGATATCGCTCTTGATTTCATGAACCGTCGGCCTGAAAGCCGTCGGCGCACGCTGATTTTGAGCGATATTCTGCAGAGCGGCATGCCGGTTGAGGAACTTTATGCCAAGGTGGCCGAAATGGTCAACCGCCGTAAGGTCGACCGCATTATCGGTGTGGGGCCTGACATTATGGCGCAGTCACAACGCTTCCATATGGACAAGATGTTCTTTGTAAGCAGTGAGGCTTTGCTGCAGAGCGGAATGCTTGATAAACTCAGCAATGAAGTTATCCTGCTGAAAGGCTCACGCAAATTTAATTTTGAAGCCATTAGCGAACACCTTTCGCTGAAGGTTCATGAAACCACGCTCGAGGTTAATTTGGAAGCCATCGTGCGTAATCTCAATTATTATCGCAGTTTCATGAAACCTGAAACCAAGATGGTCTGCATGGTCAAGGCTTCGGCCTACGGTGCAGGGTCGGTTGAAATAGCCAAAACACTTCAGGACCACCGGGTTGATTATCTGGCCGTGGCTGTGGCTGACGAGGGAGCCGATTTGCGTAAGGCCGGCATTACGGGCAATATTATTATTATGAATCCGGAGATGAGCACGTTCAACATGCTCTTCCAGTACGATTTGGAGCCCGAGGTTTATAGCTTTGCTTTGCTTGAAGCGCTTATCAAGGCTGCCGAAAAAGAGGGCATTACCAATTTCCCGGTTCATTTGAAGTTGGATACGGGTATGCACCGCCTGGGCTTTGATCCCGAGCACGACCTGCCTGCTCTCATTGACCGCCTGCAGCATCAGACGGCCTTGTTGCCGCGTTCGGTGTTCTCACACTTTGTGGGTTCAGATTCTCCCGATTTTGATGCCTTCTCGGCACATCAGTTTGAGTTGTTCGACAAGGCCAGCCGGCAGTTGCAGGAAGCTTTCCCCTACAAAATCCTGCGACACATTTGCAACAGTGCCGGCATTGAGCGTTTCCCGGAGCGCCATCTTGACATGGTACGTCTTGGCTTGGGGCTTTATGGTATTGACCCGATTGACAACCATGTGTTGAATAACGTAACTACGTTAAAAACCACTATACTTCAGATTCACGAAGTAAGTCCGGAAGATACGGTGGGCTACAGTCGTCGTGGTCATCTGACGCGCAAAAGCCGTATTGCAGCCATTCCTATTGGCTATGCTGACGGGCTCGACCGTCATCTGGGCTGCGGCCATTGCTATTGTTTGGTTAACGGGCAGAAAGCTCCTTACGTCGGTAATATTTGTATGGATGTGTGTATGATAGACGTGACCGACATTGATTGCAAAGAGGGTGATACGGTAGAGATTTTCGGCGACCACCTGCCCGTAACGGTGTTGAGTGATGTGCTCGGAACCATTCCCTACGAAGTGCTTACTTCTGTGAGTGAGCGAGTAAAGCGCGTTTATTTCCAGGAATAACGGACTGTTATTGTATAAATACAACAAGCGGACATGCAGTTTCCCATTTGGGAGGGGCGGCATGTCCGCTTGTTGCATTTGTTGAATGATGTCTAATGGCGTGGCTTGCGCACGTAGTCTGTGAAGGTGTATGGCTGTGCGTTTTTTTCGTCAGCCTCGTGTTTTTCTTCGTGTGTAATGCTCCATTCTTCCCGGCTGAATTCAGGAAAATATACGTCGGCTTGGGGAGCTTCGGCGTCTACGTGGGTCAGGCAAAGACGGTCGGCCAGAGGGAGGGCTTCGGCATATACTGAGGCACCGCCGATAATGAAGATGTCGTCCTGTTGGGCACACGCATCCAGAGCCTCGGACAGCGAGGCAAATGTTTCCGTATTCGGCCAGGTCATATTGGGAGTGCGGGTGAGCACGATGTTCCGTCGGTTGGGCAGGGCGCCTTTGGGCAGCGATTCAAACGTACGGCGTCCCATGATGACGGTGTGTCCCGTGGTCAGCGCTTTAAAACGGCGCAGGTCGGCCGACAGGTGAAACAACAGCTGGTTCCGGTAGCCAATGGCACGTCGGCGGTCGAGAGCGGCTATAATGGTAATCATGTCAGATTCAATTCGTGGTTATTGTTTTTTGCAGAATATTTGTTTCTTCTTTTATTATACCGACACCTTGCCGGCTATGTGTGGCCAGGGATTGTAGTTCTCCAGCTGGAAGTCGTCGTAGGTAAAGTCAAACAGGCTTTTCACATCGGGATTCAGGCGCATGGTTGGCAGTGGGCGCGGGGTGCGTTGCAGCTGCAGCTTTACCTGCTCCAGGTGGTTCAGGTAGATGTGAGTGTCGCCTGTTGTGTGGATAAATTCGCCGGGTTTCAGGCCTGTTACCTGAGCCGTCATCATCAGCAGCAGGGCGTAGCTGGCAATGTTGAACGGTACGCCCAGAAACGTGTCGGCCGAGCGCTGGTAGAGTTGCAGTGAGAGTTTGCCGTCAGCTACGTAAAACTGGAACAACAGGTGGCAGGGAGGCAGGTTCATGCGTCCCAGGTCGGCTACGTTCCACGAACTGACAATGATGCGGCGTGAGTCCGGATTGTGTCTGATGGCTTCCACAGCTTCGCTGATCTGGTCAATAAAGCCCCCGTCGTAGTCAGGCCATGAGCGCCACTGATAACCGTAAATGTGTCCCAGGTCGCCCGTTTCGGGGTCGGCCCACTCGTTCCATATTCTTACGCCGTTTTCCTGCAGGTATTTCACGTTGGTGTCCCCCTTCAGGAACCACAGCAGCTCGTAGATGATGGATTTCAGATGCAGTTTCTTTGTGGTCAGCAGCGGGAATCCGTTTTCCAGGTTAAAGCGCATCTGGTGCCCGAACACGCTTTTGGTACCCGTTCCGGTACGGTCGTGCTTGGTGGCGCCGTCATTCAGTATGTGTTGTAAGAGGTCTAAATACTGTTGCATGTCATGATTTGAAAAAATTACAGACACAAAGGTAATATTTTAATCTCTTTTAGCCACTGCGATGAGGGGGAGAATCAGAATTTGTCGTTATATTTGTAACGCTGTGCAGGCGCGTAGGGCATGCCGATGTGCCGGTCACAGATATTGATTACAGAAAACCTAATCACTACAAAAAAATAATACTATGGCTGATTTAGCAAAACTGGCGGGCCGCCGCAAGAGCGGCCACCCTCATTTGTTTCCGCATGGTGATGATTCGGCACACATTAACCGCATCATCCGTTTTGTCATCGTTCTGGCAGTGTCGTTGTTTCTTTGGTGTGTACCACCCTCAACGTTGGGGTTACCCGACCTTACGCTGGTGCAGCAGCGTATGATTGCCATCTTTGTGTTTGCTGCGCTGATGTGGATGTTTGAAATCATCTCTTCGTGGTCCACTTCGATGATTGTGGTGGTGGTCATGTTGCTTACCATATCCGACAGCAGCGTCTGGTTTATGGACAAGGCGCTGGGCAGCCAGCCCATGGGGACGCAGGTGTCCTACGTTTCCATCATGGCCAGTTTTGCCGACCCCGTCATCATGCTTTTTATCGGAGGTTTCATCTTGGCCATCGCCGCCACCAAGAGCGGGCTCGACGTGGTGCTGGCCCGCATTATGCTGCGTCCCTTTGGCCATCAGTCACGTTTCGTGCTGCTGGGCTTCCTGCTCGTGACGGCCACGTTTTCCATGTTTATCAGCAATACCGCCACGGCAGCCATGATGCTTATGTTCCTGACTCCCGTGCTCAAAACGCTCCCGGCCGACGGCAAGGGAAAAATCGGGTTGGCGCTGGCCATACCCATTGGGGCCAACGTGGGAGGAATGGGTACCCCCATCGGTACCCCGCCCAACGCTATAGCGCTGAAATATCTGAATGACGTAAACGGAGCCAACCTCGACATCGGTTTCGGGCAGTGGGTCAGTGTCATGTTTCCCTACATGCTCGTCATATTGCTCCTTTCGTGGGCCGTATTGCTTTGGCTCTTCCCCTTTAAGCAGAAAGAAATCCATTTGGAAATCGAGGGAAAAATGGAGCGCAACTGGCGTACCTGGGTCGTAAACATTACGTTTGCCGTCACCGTGCTGTGCTGGATTCTGGACAAGGCCATCGGCATCAACGCCAACGTGGTGGCCATGATTCCGGTGGGTGTGTTCTGTGCCACGGGCATTATTACCAAAAAAGACCTGCAGGACATCAACTGGAGCGTGCTCTGGATGGTGGCCGGAGGATTTGCTCTGGGCACGGGGCTGCAGGATACCGGCCTGGCCCAGCATCTGATTGAGAACATACCGTTTAGCAGCTGGTCGCCCGTACTGATGATTGTCGGGTCGGGACTGATATGCTGGAGCTTGTCCAACTTTATCAGCAATACGGCTACGGCAGCCCTGCTCGTGCCCATCCTGGCCATCGTGGGGCGCAGCATGAGTACGCAGCTTTCTGCTATCGGCGGCGAGGGAACCCTGCTCATGGGTATTGCCGTCAGCGCTTCGCTGGCCATGATGCTCCCCATCAGTACGCCGCCCAACGCTCTGGCCCATGCCACGGGTATGGTGCGCCAGCGCGACATGGAAAAGGTTGGTGTGCTGATTGGTATCGTCGGTCTCGCCCTGGGCTATGCCATGCTGGTTGTGCTGGGTAAAAACGGCTTTTTCTGATTTCTTTCGTAACGCTTGATAAAAAACGAACAGCAGCACGTTGTTCTGCAAAGTCCGGACTTTTCTCAAAAAAGGTCCGGACTTTTTCATTCCCTGTCCCGCCTTGTTTGAAAAAAGCCGGCACCAACTTTTGGTGCCGTGGCAGGAACAGGAAAATGAAAAAATCATTGTATCTTTGCCGGCGTGAAGTATGTCTGTCTTTCTTTCGGATTCATATCGTTGGCTCTTGGGATAATCGGCATTTTTCTGCCTGTCCTGCCCACTACGCCGTTTCTGTTGCTTTCGGCCACGTTGTTCTTCAGAAGTTCGCCGCGCATGTATGCCTGGCTGATGGGGCACAGGCATCTGGGGCCTTATATCCGCAGTTTTCGTGAGGACCGTGCCATTCCCCTCCGTGCCAAAATACTTTCGGTGTCGCTGGTCTGGCTCACTTTGTCGTATTCAGCCTTCTTTCTGTTTGTTTCCGTATGGATGCGTTTGGGCTTGCTGGTTGTAGCCCTGGGGGTGACGTGCTATATTCTTTCTTTTAAAACCCGTAGGGCTCGTAAGCCGTAAGCTGTCTTTTTTTCCTCTCTTTCCTGAATATACGTGGCCGCTGGCAGGCTGGCGTGTTATTTTTCGTTACGCAGGGTGTTGTTTGTGGAAAAGCAGGTGCGTGATGACGGTTTTTTCTGAAATAGTTGAATGTCAGACTGTTGTTAGGAAAATGTCAGCGTTTGTCAGGTTGGTTTTCCTTGTCCGTATCTTATTTTTGCAGCAAAAAAATATCGTTATGAGAAGACTGAAGATATGTTTTTGTTTGCTTGTCTGTCTGTCGGTATCGGTGGATATCAAGGCCCAGCATACGGTCAGTGGTGTGGTATGTGATACTGCGGAGCAACCGGTTGTCGGGGCTGCCGTAACGCTAAAATCCCTGTCGGACACCCTTTATTATAAGAAAGGCGTTACCAACGGGCAGGGAAAGTTTGTGGTAGCCGATATGGCGTCGGGGGTGTATCGGCTTGAAGTTTCGTCGTTGGGGTATTCAGCCTTTTGCCGGGAACTGAAGCTGGACCAATCGGTTGATGTGGGAAAGGTCGTTCTTACTGCCGGCCCCGTGGCCCTGAATGAGGTTGTGGTCACGTCAGAAACAGTCAGAAGGTTTGCCGACAGACGGGAGTACCGCCTGACCCGCAGGGAAAGGGAACGATACAGCAGCGCCTTGTCGGCCCTGGAGTTCCTGCCCAAAATACAGGTGCAGGACCAGAGTGTGTCGTTAACTGACGGCAAGGCTGTGAAAATAATGCTCAATGGCATTCCGTCAACGCCGGCCGACCTGTCGGTTGTGGCTCCTGAAAACATTGTCCGAATAGATTATTATACCCGGCCTCCCCTCCGGTATTCCAACCTGGGGTTGGGGGCGGTGGTCAACGTCGTGACCCGAGAACCGAAAAACGGGGGTACGCTGGGGCTGAATACGCAAAATGCCGTGACAACCGGATTTGGCAATAATGTCGTGAATTTCCGGTATAATTGGGGACGTTCCCAAATTGGGGTTACCTATCAGATCAATTATCGGAATTACCACCAACGGATGTTGGACGAGCATCTGGCATACACCATTGGTGGAACCCGGTATGAAAAGGATAAGTATGGTCATCGCAGCCCGTATGCCTACGAGCAGCAGATGGCAGAAATCAGTTTTAACCGGAGTCAGGCGGACAGCTATCTGTTGAGCGCCAAACTGTCTTTACATTCCCTCAACCGCAGGCGCTCTTCCATGCAGGACATCATATCGCGGGTTGAGGGAGTGGGGGAGAGCCGGAAAACGGGTGAGAGCTCCGACCGCGACCGCTACGTAAGTCCGGTGATGGACGTGTATTTCAGCAAGTTCTGGCATGACAGACATGAATTGTTACAGAATGTGGTCGGCACGCGTTATGATTCAGATTACGACTATGCATATAAGGAGTGGACGGACGACGCAGCGGATTTCGAAGCATCCACGGTGGTCCGTGCCGACAAGTATTCGCTGATAGGTGAAGCCCTCTACGGTTACAAAATGAAAAAGGCAAGTTTGCGGGCCGGCACACGGTATGCGTACAACCGCAGTACACAACGGAACATACCCTCGCCCAACCGGATTCTGACTCACGAGGCCTATTCCTATTTGGGCGTGGAAGGAATGTGCGGACCCAAATTCAATTATAGCGTGAGTGCGGGGGTAAATAACGGAATGTTTATTCCCGTTTCCGGCCGCAGGTTTCGTTTCGTCAGTTTCCGGCCGCAGGTAAAGTGGGGATATTTCATCAGCAAGAGTTCGGATCTGACGTTTAACTATGAAGTCAATACGGAAAACCCGTCGGTTTCGTTGCTGACGGCCAATCCTTATCATAAGGACCCTCATTGTCTGTTTGTGGGCAACCCGGATTTGAAGCCGGCAACCCTTCATGACTTTACGTTGTCGTACTTCAAGGGATTCAGGAAGTGGGTGCTGAATGCTGAGTGTGGATATTCATACGCCAGGAAAGCCATTGCTCCGGTATTCCGGCCGGATGGTGCGGACATCGTTGAAACTTTGGGTAATCTGGACCGTGCCCATCACATGAAATGCAGCCTTTTCATGCAATGGTATCCTTTTGCCAGCCAAATACTCCGGCTCAGACTGTTTGCCGAAGTCTTTTATCAGCAAAATCAGTGGAATGGTGCCCGCTGGAATCATACGGGATATTCTGTCATTCCGTCTCTGTATCTGGCTTACCGGAAATGGGGCTTGCAGCTGTTTTATCAGACCGGCAAGAAGTTGCTTGTCGGACAGACCACGAAGCACGTACCCAGTATGGCCTCCGTCGAACTGTCCTGTAAACCCGTGAAGAATCTTTCGCTGACCGGCGGTATCCGGTATCCGTTCTATGATGCCTGGAAACAGGTTACGGCCGTATCCGGTACCACCCTGTTGAGCCGTACCGAGACGGAACGAATCCTCAATAATGCCAATATGGTTTATTTCAATCTGGTATATCATTTCCAGTTTGGTCAGCTCTCCAAGGGTGTCAGGTTGAAGCTGCAGAATGAGGACAAGGATTCCGGCATACTGAACAGAAATTGAACCGCTTGTTTGTAAGGTGAAAAGGGGAGGAGAATTCCTGCGGAAATTAGCCGGGGGCCTCCCTTTTTTTGCGTACGGCTTTCTGTATGACTCCTGTTCTTGTTGTTTTTCCGCTTTCCGTGCAGGGGGTGGCATATTGCTTGCTGACATTTGCGAAGCGGCACCGGCGGGGTGACAAAATGTCAGTCATAAAAAAATATTGGCTTTCCGGCGTTTTGGCACGCCTCTTGCTTGAATATAGGTGAGCGCTTACAGGAGCGCCCGAGAGAATCAAACAGAAATAATAACAAAAAAACAACATATCATTATGGGAAAGATTATTGGAATTGACTTAGGTACAACAAACTCTTGTGTATCTGTATTTGAAGGCAACGAGCCTGTTGTAATCGCAAATAGTGAAGGCAAACGCACCACTCCTTCAGTAGTAGCCTTTGTTGAAGGTGGCGAGCGTAAGGTAGGTGATCCTGCCAAACGTCAGGCCATCACCAACCCGAAACGTACGATTTACTCTATCAAACGTTTCATGGGTGAAACTTACGACCAGGTTACCAAGGAAATTGAGCGCGTACCGTATTCAGTAGTTCGTGGCGACAACAACACTCCGCGTGTTGACATCGACGGACGTCTCTATACGCCGCAGGAAATCTCTGCCATGATTCTTCAGAAAATGAAGAAGACGGCCGAGGATTATCTGGGCCAGGAAGTTACCGAAGCCGTAATTACCGTACCGGCTTACTTCTCTGACTCTCAGCGTCAGGCCACCAAAGAGGCCGGACAGATTGCCGGACTCGACGTTAAACGTATCGTGAACGAGCCTACGGCTGCTGCCTTGGCTTACGGTCTGGACAAGGCCAAAAAGGATATGAAGATTGCCGTATTCGACCTCGGTGGTGGTACGTTCGATATCTCTATCCTTGAGTTGGGTGGTGGTGTATTCGAAGTGCTCTCTACCAACGGTGATACTCACCTGGGTGGTGATGACTTCGACCACGTAATCATCAACTGGCTGGTTGAGGAGTTCAAGAACGACGAAGGTGCCGACCTGACTACCGACCCGATGGCCATGCAGCGCTTGAAGGAGGCTGCCGAGAAAGCCAAGATTGAGTTGTCTTCTTCTTCCTCAACCGAAATCAACCTGCCTTACATCATGCCGGTAGGTGGTGTGCCCAAACACTTGGTTAAGACCCTTACCCGCGCTAAGTTCGAGAGCTTGGCTCACGGCTTGATTCAGGCTTGTAAGACTCCGTGCGAACTGGCTCTGAAGGATGCCAACCTTTCTCCGGCCGATATCGACGAGGTTATCCTCGTAGGTGGTTCCAGCCGTATCCCTGCCGTACAGCAGTTGGTTCAGGACTTCTTCGGTAAAGCTCCTTCAAAGGGTGTTAACCCCGACGAGGTAGTAGCCGTAGGTGCTTCTATTCAGGGTGCCATCCTGAACAAGGAAAGCGGTGTGGGCGACATCGTACTGTTGGATGTAACGCCGTTGTCAATGGGTATCGAAACCCTGGGTGGCGTAATGACCAAGCTGATTGATGCCAACACGACCATTCCTTGCAAGAAGACCGAAACCTTCTCTACTGCAGCCGATAACCAGACCGAGGTAACCATCCACGTACTCCAGGGTGAGCGCCCCATGGCAGCCCAGAACAAGTCCATCGGTCAGTTCAACCTGACGGGTATTGCTCCCGCACGCCGCGGTATCCCTCAAATCGAGGTTACCTTCGATATCGATGCCAACGGTATCCTGAAGGTTTCTGCCAAGGATAAGGCTACCGGTAAGGAGCAGGCCATCCGTATTGAGGCTTCCAGCGGCTTGAGCCAGGAAGAAATCGACCGCATGAAACGTGAGGCTGAGGCCAACGCTGAGGCTGATAAGAAAGAAAAAGAGCGCATCGACAAGATGAATCAGGCCGACAGCATGATTTTCCAGACCGAGAATCAGCTGAAGGAACTGGGCGACAAACTCCCCGCCGACAAGAAACCGGCCATCGAGTCTGCCCTCCAGAAACTGAAAGACGCTCACAAGGGCGGTGACTTGGCTGCCATCGATGCTGCCATCAACGAACTCAACGCCGCATGGCAGGCTGCTAGCGCCCAGATGTATCAGCAGACAGGTGGTCAGGCCGGTCCTGGTGCCGGAGCTGGCGCAGGATTCCAGGGCGGAGCTCAGCAGAATGCTGGCAACGACTCTAAGGACGACATCCAGGATGCCGACTTTGAGGAAGTAAAATAATCAGATGAAAAGATACAAGAAGCCCCGCGCAAATGCTTTGTGCGCTGCGCGGGGCTTCTTGTATCTTTTCAAGGGTATTTACGCACTCATGTTAGTAGGTTCTTGGAAATAAACAAGGATTAGTCTTGTTTCTCCAAATATCCTAGTTGAATGGCGGCGTTATAAAAGTCATTGCAATATTCTGCACCGTCACAAGTATATTGCCAATACCACTCTTTTTCTATGATATATTCAGTTGTGCTTGTTTTATCAAGAATGGCTTTAATCATTTTATGCTGTTTAGGGGTAAAATCATTCTCTGAATAAAAGCCATAATACGGTTTATGTTCATTGTCATTCTTACCATTCCAGCAACCAATGAGAACACCTTGTATTTTGATACCAAAATGATCATGCTTCTCATTTTTTAGTCCGTAACTTTTCCATGTAGGCAGTAATTCACGGTACCAGTCGTCAACTACGTCACATGAGATTGATTCCAGAAGTTCTCCCACTTCTTCTTCCAACTTCTTGATTTCATTTAGCTTTTCATTGATGTTATTCCAGTTTTCGATATTGGACTTATCTAAATTGAATAATTTCTCTTTTAAATATTTTTCCATTTCACGTTTTAATTTTTGATTTTCTCTTGTTCCGTATTGCAGGTTAAGGAAGTCTGCAAACTGAATAATAAATGATTTGAGTATAGTTTCTTTGGCAGGAACAAATCTGAAACAATCTTTGGCTAACCATTCTGCAAGTTCTTGTTGCAAGACTATTGTATGTGGTTCGTAGTCTTGTTTAAATGATTTGATGCAGGAGCGGCAAAAGGTCGTTTTCTTTTCATTGAATCGATGGTCGTCACATTGGCAGCATTCACCTTTGGTGACACATTGTTGTTCGCTTTTGGGCTTATAATAATCTTTTGGAAGCCGCCATACTGAATCCTGCATATTTTGAATATAACACGCATCATAGTTAGCGGGCAGTAATACAATAAATATGTTATCTTTTCCGTAGTGATGGTCCAAATTATTGTTGAGCTTATTGATATATCGGGCTATTTGGTTGGGTTGGTAGTTTGCGCCTTTTATTTTGTTTTCAAAGATGATTGCATACTTGTTATCTCTAACGCAAATGTCTATTTTATCTTTTTCTGTTGTGATGATAGGATTTTCTATCCAATGTGGTAGGAAACCTTTAGGAACAAGGAATTTTTCAATAAATAATTTCAGTAATAGATAAGTCCCTTCATGCTTGAACTTCAGAATTTCAGCCAAGGCCCAGCTGGTAGTGGGTTCATCTGATTGGTATCTTTCAAAGACGTTAATAGTATAAGGTTCTTTGTTTTCTGAGTGATGAAGAATATAGGTAAGTCCGTCAGAAATTGAAAACAGAAAACTATACTCTTTTAAGTGCTCTTCAACCAAATTGTCCGAAAGTTGTAAAAGTTCGTCAATATCTTGGTGGGATAGCATCATATGTTTAGTATTATATAGTTTATGAAATAATGAAAGTATAAAGTTACATAATTATGGGTGATAAAAGTGAGTTATTGTCGGAAAAATCTTATTCGGATTTTCTTCTTTATGCCATGTTTATGGATCCTATTATGCTGTTCTCATTTTAGAGTTTTTGAAGTATTTTGACGACTTCTCGGTCGGCGGGTAGCCAGCGAGGGGTGTCGAGTTGTTCGGGGGAGAGCCAGCGGGCATTTTCGTGCTCCTTGAGCAGGAGGTGGTCGGAGGGTAGGGAGCAGAGGTAGCAGTGGAGGGTGAGGTGGAAGGTGGGGTAGTCGTACTCGACGGTGGTGAGGAAGCGATTGACGCGGATGTCGGTGTCGAGCTCCTCACGGATTTCGCGCCTGAGAGCCTGTGTGGGCGTTTCGCCGGGCTCGATTTTGCCTCCCGGAAATTCCCAGAAGTCTTTGAATTCGCCATAGCCACGCTGGGTGGCGAGATATTGCTGCTGGCGGCAGATGACGGCCGCTACTACTTCAATGCGTTTCATGATTTTTGTGTATGATGCGTATGTAAAAGTAATGATTTTTGTGGAGAGTGCCTTGGGGGCAGGGGCGTTTTTATACGGAAATGTAGATGGTGATGGCTTATTGCCGGCTGGAGAAAGGGGATGAAGCGGTAGACGAAAAAATGCCGCGCGAGCAAAGTGGCGGAGGATGAACTTGGCCGGATTGTGGTTTTTTACGAATTTTGTGAGGTGTATTTTTTTCTTTGGTCTTCATATGAAGGTGGGACCTTTGGGCTTCTCTTCTTTTGGGGAGGGAAGCAAGTAGTACAACATAGATTTCTTTTTGGGATATGGAGCAGCGTGATATTCATTTCAGTGATTCGTGGCGCGACAGAGCGCTGGGGGTTATTTTCGGGCAGGCCGTGGGCGATGCGCTGGGGCGGGGTACGGAGTTTATGCGTAAGGATGAAGTAAAGAAATTCTATCCCGACGGTTTGTGGCGTTTTGAGCAAATCGTAAGGGACAGGCATCGCAGATTATGGAAAATGGGGGAATGGTCGGACGATACGGACATGATGCGCTGTGTGATGTCGGCCATTGTTGAGCAGAACGGAGGGGTTGATTATATGTCCATAGCCGCGAAGTTTAAGCAATGGGCCATGAATGGCGCAAGGGGCATGGGGCAGACTACTTACAACCTGATGATGATGGGCGACTATGCGGAACGGCCTTTCAAGGCGGCCGAACTGGTGTGGCGGATGGGGCGGTGTGACAATGCGCCCAACGGCAGTGTGATGCGTACGGCTGTGGTGGGACTGTTGCGTAACGACGTAGCGCGCCATGCTGAAAACATCGGGCGGCTTACGCATTTTGACCCGCGCTGTGTGGGGGCCTGCGTGGTGGTTTCCGAACTGGTTCACGCCTTGGTGTACGAGGAACGGGTGCTGACGCCGGCCGACGTGATGGCTCTGGCGCAGCAATATGATGAGCGGATTGCGGCATACGTGGAGAAAGCTGCGGCGGGGAATCTGTTGTCACTGGAGCTGGACGATCCGCTTTCCATGGGGTATGTTCTCAAAACGATGGGGGCTGCGCTTTGGGCCTGCTGGCATGCCGACCGTTTTGATTCGGGGTTGCAGGCTGTAGTGGGCGAGGGTGGCGATGCCGATACCAATGCGGCTGTGGCCGGAGCTGTAATGGGTGCAAGGTTCGGTTATGCCGGCCTGACGTCGCCCGAGGGGTATGACTATGTGGGAAAACTGCTGCGCAGGTCTGTGCTGGAAAGCGAGGCCGAGGCTTTTTTGCGTGTCCTGGCGGAGTGACGGGGGTTAGGGCCTGGTTTCTTCCAGTCGGTAGGAACGCCCTTTTTCCGATATGATTTTCAGGTTGGTGTCCTTTTCCACGATGGGTTTCAGACGGCGTATGAGCGTGTAGAGCGTGTCGCGCGGGTCGTCTTTCTTAGGCCACAGGGCAGCGCATATTTCGTGGATGGCCAGTTGGTGGTCGGGGTGGCTGACAAACATTTCCATGAGTTGCTGCTGTAGGGGGGTAAGGTGCAGCTGTTCGCGGCGGGCGTTGTAAAAGCAATGTGAGTTGTGGTCATAAGTCAGCCGTCCGATGGCCGTTATGCCTGGTTTGTTCCGACGGCATACGTGCAGGCAGTATGCGCCCCACGCGAGGCTCAGCAGCAGTAACGTCATGGGCAGCCGCTGGTCGGACATGCTGAATATGGTGGCCTGCGTACAGCTGGTGTAGGCCCTGATGCCTAAAGCCGGGAGTTTCGGGTTGCCTATCATGGTGTCGCTGCATATACGGCGTTGCCCGTTTCTATCCGGGGGCAGTGGGCCAGATAGACTCTTGACTTCAGGGCCGGGTTGTTCAGAAAGCGGCGGTAGGTGCTCAGGGTGTCGGGCGTGATGATGCTGACGTCCTTTTGCTGTATGGTGCGGGCCAGGGCCTGATTGAGGTCGTTGATGATGCAGGCTTCGGTTATTTTGTAGCTGCCCCAGCTGGTGGCAACGGCGGGGATAATCAGCGTCAGAAATATGGTAATGGCCAAATAGGGTTTCATATATTTTTATGAGTTAGGAACGTGTACGGTTTATGAGCGTTTATATCGGCAAAATTACGAATAAAAAGCCATCATTCATCATTGTGCGGGTGCAAACATGGTGGCGCCATATAATTTATGTAAAGGCAAAAACCGGAATGTTTTGTTTTGCCTTTTCAGCCAGTTGCGCTAACTTTGCATGTCCGGATGCGTGAAACAGTGTTTGCGGACAGCAACAACGACAATAAAAATCAGACATACATACATGAAAAAAGCTTTGGTAGGAAAGGGGTTGCTCTTTCCGTTTGTGTTAATCACCTTTTTCTTCTTCTTGTGGGGATTTGCCCGCGCCATACTGGATATTCTGAATCCGTTTTTCCAGGAAACGCTGCATCTGACCAAGATGCAGGCGTCGGCCGTGCAGTTTGTGACGTATTTGGCCTACTTCCTGATGGCCGTGCCGGCGGGGCAGTTTATCCGTCGTTTCGGTACGCGCCGTGGCGTGGTGGGCGGTCTGGTGCTCTTTGGACTCGGCGCCACGGGCTTCTGCCTGAGCGGCTGCGTGAGTGGGGTGTGGGTGTTTGGCCTGTTTCTGCTGATGCTGTTTGTCATCGGGTGCGGACTGGCCACGCTGGAGGTGGCGGCCAACCCCTATGTTACCTTGCTTGGCGACCGCGCTACGGCGGCCAGCCGACTCAACCGGGCGCAGTCGTTTAACGGCGCCGGATGTATCTGCGGTTCGCTGTTGGGCGGGCTTTACTGCTTTTCGGGCGACAGGCCCGACATTTCGCTGCCCTATATTGTGATAGGAGTGGTGGTGCTGCTGATTGCGGTGGTGTTTTCCAAAATCAAATTGCCCGAAGTGGTGATGGAGGAAGTGCAGGCGCCTGTTGCTGCCGGAGGTGTGGAGATGCGGCTGCGGCGGCATCCGATGTTTGTGTTCGGCCTGCTGGCCCTGTTCTGCTATGAGGTTTCGGAAATTTCCATCAACTCTTTCTTTGTCAATTATGCGGCTGAGACCGACCTGGTGGGGTGGGCCGTAAGGGCCCTGCCGGGCGCCAACCACAAGCTGGTGGCCTCGCTGGTGCTTTCGGTGGGATTGCTGCTGTTTATGGGCGGCCGTTTTCTGGGCAGTTGGGTGATGCAATACATCCGGGCCGAAAAGGTGCTGCTCTTTTGCATTTCGAGTGCCGTGGTGCTGACGCTGTTTGTGGTGCTCGACTATCCGGTGGTGTCGTTTGTGGCTTCGCTGCTCATCTTTGTGGTAGAGTCCATTATGTTTCCCACCATTTTTGCCCTGTCGATTAAAGGGCTCGGGCCGCTCACGCAGCGCGCGTCGGCCATACTGATGATGTCGCCCATCGGCGGTGCCGTGGGTACGGTGGTAATGGGGATGGCAGCTGACCTTAGCAACATGACGCTGGCTTTCGTGGTGCCGCTGATGGCTTATGTAGTGGTGTGGGCCTATTCCTTTACCGTATGGCGGCAGGTAAAGGCACGCCGGCGTCAGGCTCAGTCAAACTGAGCCATCAGTTGGCGGATATCGGCTTCAGTACCCGAGAAGGGGCCTGAAGTTTCAAGTTTGAGGGTTGACATGGCTGCGGCAAAACGTCCGGCTTCGTCAGCCCCTATTCCTTTGGCGCGGCAGTAGAGATAGCCGGTGGAGTATGTGTCGCCGCATCCGGTGGGGTCAACCAGCTGTTTGGGCGGGTAGGCCTTGATTTCGTAAAAGCGGCCACCGGCATAGATAACGGAGCCGTAGTCGCCCAGGGTGACGCACACTTCCTTGACGCCCCAGTTGCCAATGACCCGGGCGGCTGCGTGAGGCTCGTTTTTGCCCGTAAGCACCTCCATTTCGTATTCGTTGACCTTGAGAATGTCGATGTAGGGCATGAGGTCCATTTTTTCCTTCCAGTCAACAGGTACTACGTTTTCGCCCTGCACCTGGCGCAGATAGCCCTGTACGTCGACCGAAACCATGCCTTTTCCTGAAAGATACTTGACCAGATCGGCCGAGAAATCGTCGGCCAGCAGGCTGCCCAGGTGGTAGATTTTGGCCGGTTCGGCCTGTTGCAGCCCCTCAACGGTAAAAGGGTCGGCCTTGGCCAGTACGCGTTGGGTGCGCTCGTTGCCGTTCTGGCCGTATTTGTTTTCAAAGAATACGCTGCGGCGGCTGGGCAGGGCTATCACGTCAATACCTTCCTGACGGAGCTGGCTGACAACCGGCATCTCCGTGGCGCCTACGGCCGTTACCAGCTGAAAGTTGGCCTGCGGTAGGCGGTTGATGCCTTTGGCAAAATAATAGGACGTTCCACCCGGCATGTGTACGGTTTTCTTAGGGGTGATGACGCGGTCGAGCGTGATGTGACCGATGCAGCAGATATCTTTCATTTTAAGCGGTTGGTTTGTGACAGTGGGTTGTGGCACAATGGGACGTCCGTCCCGTTGCAGATGATGGAGAGGCGGTCAGGAGTACCTCTGTTCCGGCCTTTCGGATCATGCCAAGTGTGCCTGTAAAATTCTGTATTTCAGCAGTAGGATTCAGCCGGATGCTGAAAAAAACGGTGCAAAGTTACAATTTTTTTACAGAATGATGATGATTCGTGCTTCAGAATTGGGCCATAGGCCGGTTCTGAAAAAAACGGCATCATGATTTCGGCGTGATGCGGGGAGAGAAGAAAAATGGCCGGGATAAGCGAACACTGGGAGAGAATCCGTATTGAGGGCGCATGTTGCTTGCATGTGGAAGGAGAGCCGGGGTGGTGCCTGCCCAATGACAACGGATTACGGCACGTAGGCATTTGGTAAAAACTATCCGGGACTTTGATTCCCTTAAGTACGACTTAAGTTTTTTTTCAAGCCGCTTTGTAAGGAATGGGAGGCACAACGGTGCGCGTGTGGCAGTAGCATGTTGTAAAAAAATGCCGGAGAGCCGGTCTGAGGATGGAGGGGGCGGGGAGGAACCATAAAAAAAATATCCTTCGGGTGGAGGAAATCATTCCTCTCCGAAGGATATTTTTTATGGAGTCAGCCTCAAAATGTGCCGACGGTTATTTCCTTTTTTTTAAACCAGGTCCTTGCCGTGGCAGTTTTTGAATTTCTTTCCGCTACCGCAGGGGCAGGGGTCGTTGCGTCCGGGTACCTTTTCCTTGACGATGGGTTCGGGAGCCGTCTTGCGGGTGTCCTGCTGGGCAGCAGCCTGCTGGCTCTCGTCGTTCAGGTCCTCGTGGGTTTCGGTGTATTTTTGTTTGGGTGCGCGCTGTTCAGGGCCGGCCTGACGTACATCCTGCGGGTTCTGTACCGGAATCTGGCAACGCATCAGGGTAGCCGTAGTGGAGTTGTTGATTTTGTTGACCATGGCGTCAAACAGCTTGACACTCTCCAGCTTGAAGATGAGCAAGGGGTCTTTCTGCTCGTAGCTGGCGTTCTGTACGGATTTGCGCAGTTCGTCGAGTTCGCGCAGATTTTCCTTCCAGGCATCGTCAATATTGTGGAGCAGAATGGCTTTTTCGAAGTCACGAACCACTACGCGGCACTCTGACTCGTAGGCCTCTTTCAGGTTGCAGCGGATGTTGTAGACAAGGCGTCCGTCGGAAATAGGCACGAGGATATTTTCGTACATCTGGCCTTGCTCTTCATAAACCTTGGTGATAACCGGCATGGCGATGCGGGCCAGCTGGTCGATGCGGCGCTTGAAGTTTTCCATGGCAGCCTGGAATGAAGGTTCAAACAGGTCTTCACGCTTCTTGGCGTCGAATTCCTCTTCGCTGAAAGGTACGTCCATGGCCATTACTTCAAGGAACTGGTCGCGGCAGCCTGCGTAGTCGTTGCTGTCGATGATGCTGACCACACGGTCCCAGATCATGTTGCTGATATCCATGCCGATGCGCTCACCCATCAAGGCGTGGCGACGCTTTTCGTAGATAACGGTACGCTGCTTGTTCATCACGTCGTCGTACTCAAGCAGGCGCTTACGTACGCCGAAGTTGATTTCTTCAACCTTTTTCTGGGCACGTTCGATGCCTTTGTTAATCATGGAAGCTTCAATCATTTCGCCTTCCTTGAAGCCGAGCTTGTCCATAACGTGAGCAATGCGCTCGCTGGCAAACTTACGCATCAGGCTGTCTTCCAGCGAAACGAAGAATACGGACGAACCCGGGTCACCCTGACGTCCGGCACGACCACGCAACTGGCGGTCAACGCGGCGGCTTTCGTGACGCTCCGTACCGATGATGGCCAGACCGCCGGCCTTGCGTACTTCCTCGCTCAGCTTGATGTCGGTACCACGACCGGCCATGTTGGTGGCAATGGTTACGATGCTCGACTGTCCGGCCTGGGCTACGATGTCAGCCTCTTTTTTGTGCAGCTTGGCGTTGAGCACGTTGTGAGGAATGTGACGCAGCTGCAGCATCTTGCTAAGCAACTCAGACACGTCGACACTGGTGGTACCTACCAGAACAGGGCGTCCTTCGGCTACCATCTTCTGTACTTCTTCAATGACGGCGTTGTACTTTTCACGCTGGGTGCGGTAAACGCGGTCGTTCATGTCTATACGCTGTACGGGGCGGTTGGTGGGGATTTCTACTACATCCAGCTTGTAGATATCCCAGAACTCGCCGGCCTCGGTAATGGCGGTACCCGTCATACCCGAGAGCTTGTGGTACATACGGAAATAATTCTGCAGGGTGATGGTAGCAAAGGTCTGGTTGGCTGCTTCCACCTTGACGTGTTCCTTGGCTTCAACGGCCTGGTGCAGACCGTCGCTCCAGCGGCGTCCTTCCATGATACGTCCGGTCTGTTCGTCCACAATCTTGACCTGACCGTCCATTACCACATATTCTTCATCCTTGTTGAACATGGCGTAAGCCTTGAGCAGCTGCAGGATGGTGTGTACACGTTCGCTCTTGACGGCATAGTCGGCATAGAGCTCGTCTTTCTTCATTAATTTGGCTTCCTTGTCGAGTGACTCGTCGGCCTCCAGGGCTGAAAGTTCAGCCGTGATGTCGGGAAGGACAAACAGCGTGGCATCGCCAACCGATTGGGCCAGCCAGTCGTTACCCTTGTCTGTCAGGTCGACGGAGTTCATTTTTTCATCTACTACGAAGAACAGCGGATCGGTAGCCTCGTGCATGCGCTTGTTGTTGTTTTCCATATAGATTTCTTCCGTTTTGAGCATACCGGACTTGATGCCCTGCTCAGAAAGGAACTTGATCAGCGGACGGTTCTTGGGCAGCGCCTTGTGGCTGCGGAAGAGTTGCAGGAAACCTTCGGAAATCTTTTCCTTGTCGCCGGAGGCAATCAGGGTTTTGGCTTCGGCCAGATACTGGGTGGCCAGTTTGCGCTGGGCTTCGTAGAGGCGCTCAACCAGCGGCTGGTATTGCTCAAACAACTGGTCTTCACCGCGGGGTACGGGGCCGGAAATAATTAACGGCGTACGGGCATCGTCAATCAACACGGAGTCAACCTCATCGACAATGGCATAATTGTGGGCGCGCTGCACGAGGTCTTCGGGCGACATGGCCATGTTGTCACGCAGATAGTCGAAACCGAATTCGTTGTTCGTACCGAAGGTAATATCGGCCTGGTAGGCGCGGCGACGGGCTTCAGAGTTGGGCTGATGCTTGTCGATGCAGTCTACGCTCAAGCCATGGAACATATAGATGGGGCCCATCCATTCAGAGTCACGCTTGGCCAGATAGTCATTGACTGTTACTACGTGAACACCGTTACCCGTCAAGGCATTGAGGAATACCGGGAGGGTAGCTACGAGGGTTTTACCTTCACCGGTAGCCATTTCGGCAATTTTACCCTGGTGCAGTACGACACCACCGAAGAGCTGCACGTCGTAGTGTACCATGTTCCACTGTGTGTCATTTCCACCGGCTATCCAGTGGTTCTGGTAGATAGCTTTGTCGCCTTCAATACGTACAAAATCGTGAGAGGTGGCCAGCTCGCGGTCAAAATCGTTGGCCGTTACTTCTATTTCTGGGTTTTCAGCAAAGCGGCGGGCTGTACTTTTTACGATGGCAAAGGCTTCGGGAAGGGCTGCATTGAGTTCTACTTCATAGCGCTCCAATACTTCCTTTTCTATTTTGTCGATCTGGTTGAAAATCAGTTCGCGGTCTTCCAGCGGTGTGTCTTCAATCTTGGCTTTCAACTCCTCAATCTTGGCTTTCAGGTCGTCAGCGGAGTGTTGAATTTTTTGTTGCAGCTCTTTTGTCTTTGCTCTGAGTTCGTCGTTGTTGAGTTGGTCGATGGTTTTGTAGGCTTCCTTTACTTGTTCAACAATAGGTTGAATCAACTTCATGTCGCGTGTTGACTTGTTGCCGAACAATTTGCCGATAATTTTATTGATATCCATATATTGTATTGTCTTTTTTCTGATGAATAAATTGTATTGATAAAAGGGAGAAATGTATTATGGCTGCATGATAGACAGCGGAACTTCATCGCATGCATTGGGAGCCCGGATGCGCATGGTGCGTGCCAGAGTGGGGGCAATGCATTGTGTGTTGACGGGCGTATCTACTTTTTCGGCCTGGACACCTGCTCCCATAAAAATGATAGGAAAGGGAATGTAGGCAGAGCGGGACAGGTGGTCTTCGTGTGTGTCGATGTTAACCAGATGCCACCCGGGGGATACCGAAAGTAAAATGTCGCCGGAATGTCGTTTATTGAAACTGTTTCTGATTTTTTGAATGCCGGGAGAATGTGCTCCCAACAAAATACGGGTAGATGTATATACGTCTTCTATTCCCGAGAGTTGCTGCAGGAAAGCTTCTGACCGATTGGTAATTTCGGTATAATCCAGTTGCTTGTCTTCCAGTAGCTTTCTGTTCAGGTAGATTTGTTCTCCCCAAGCTGCATCTACATAATTACCTCTACCGTAAATGGCTTGCAGGTAAATGTTCAGCAGAGCTGCCGAGCGCTTCATATCGAAAGTACCGGTCGGGATACGGTATTTTTTAAGCTCATTGGGTTCTTCGGTGGTATACCCGGTAGAAGTAACGACAAAGAGAACACCGTCGGCGCCGACTTTTCGTTCGATGGATTTCATGATGTGTTCAAGGGCGCGGTCGAGCCGGGCATACGTGTCCTGCATTTCAACAGGGGCTTCGCTGATGGGCAGATTGTCATAATTGCCTGCATAGAGGGTAACAGCCAGATAATCGGTTACGTCGTCTTCGCCAAGCGGTGTATGATTCAGGCAGTCATCAACCATTCCGGCAACTTCCTCATTAACCAGACCGCTGTTTTTGAACAGCATGAAGCGGTAGTCACCGTTGAACTTCCGCTTAAAGGCTTTTCCGCTTTTTCCTGACAGAAAATAGCTGAAATAGGTGACATTATCGTTGAGCGGAGTCCATTCGGTGTTCTTGATAATATTTTCTATGGGCTGGTAGAGATCGCGTTTGTTAACCCACTCGGGAAGTGAACAATAGTAGTCACTGGTACACCATGCACCCGTTTCGTCGTCAATCCAAAAAACACCGTCGGCAGCATGTCCGCCCGTAATGACAGCCAAATCACGATTGGGTGAAATGGCATAGACGTAAGCCTGTCCGTCAGTACTTACTTTTAATTCGTCGGAAATGGTGGAGGTATTTAAGTTTTTGGGCGATGCGGTTTGCTGGGTGCCTTGTCCTTTGGTTGTAGCGTCGTCAACGCAATATACCGGACGAAGAGTTTGTCGGTTCAGCCAGCGTGAAGCGATAATACCATGATTGAAGGGTTCAGTTCCCGTAACAATTGTAGCGGCAGCAGAGGCACGGTCAACGTGGGCCATATTGTAAGAGGCGTTTTCGTAGACCATTCCATTTTGCAGAATTCGCTTGAAACCATCCTCACCATATAGCGGCATGAAAGCTTCCATGTAGTCGGAACGCAGTTGGTCAACGAGGATGTTTACCACCAACCGCGGCGGCATACGAGTTGCCCCACAGGCCGTATCGGTCACTGTCAGAGCCGTAAAGGCTGTTAAAAGCGAAAGTATGAAGCGGTGACGGCTGTTGTTCATTTATTAATTCGTTTTAGAGGATTGCAGATGACTATATGGCCTGCTGATAATATTAGCAAATTCCATGCCAACAGAATGATGGCAGTGGGTATATCTTGTGGAATGATTCCTGCAAACAGGCAAAATGCTAATAATATAACGGTGGCTATGGCATGATAATAGTCTTTTTTCCTTTTTTTCGCTTTGGTTAAGGCAACTGGCAAATAAAGCAGCGGAATGGGATTAAAAATAATGAGCAGCCAGTTGCTGTTTACTGTCGGATGTGAGGAAAACAGGAACAGATAGGCTATGATAACGCCCATGCAGCCTTGTAATAACAGTGGCAGTGCGTCGTAGAACCATAAATATCCCGTGTCTTTCTTTTTCCAGCGCAGTGCCACAATTCCTGCTGTTATCAATAACCATATGATGGCAATTACTGTAGGGCTGATGTGTCTGGCGGCCGGTACAGCTGCCGTGTCTGACACGTGTTGCAGTTCTTGTTGGACGAGGGGCAGGCAAGTGCCGTCAGTACGCTGAATATTCGCCTTACTGAAGGCATTTTTCAGATGGTAGGGAACAAATTGCTGAGCCCGCCCGTCGATGGGCTCGTCGGCTTCGGCTCCCAACAAAATATCCTGACCGATTTCGTCCCATGGGCTGTCAGCGGTATATTCATGAACAATACTGCGGTAGGATATGGCTTTGTTTTTGTCAGACGGAGCATAGACGATATGGCCGTCCATGGCCTGTTCAATGATATCACGTGCTCGTGTGGTGCAGTTATCTTTAAAAAAGTTGTATCGGTAGCTCCAGCTCTCCTGAGTCCATAAATTCATTAATGCTTGTAGAAGCCGGTGAGATTCAGCCTGATTGAGATTGAGAATTTGTTCCTCTACATGACGACCATCGCGGAAATAGCTCTTGAGGAATACGTCAAACGGCACAGCGTCCATGGTATAGTCTGTGTCGCCTTTAATGAATCGGGCAATGAAGTGTGGTTGGTTAAAACTGAATACGCCGAAATTAAATACCAAATCGTTGGTGCGGTTGTTCTGCGTAAGGTCAGACTCTTTTGTCAGATTCGTAACTCGCAGAGCAGTGTGTCCGTAAAGTTCAAATATTTCTTTTCCGGGTGAGCAGGTGAGCAGGCTGACCCGTAATGAATCGGCAGCAGGTGAAGCCCAAGCAACCACTTGCGAAAGCACAAAAAGAATTTGAACAACGAATACTTTCATTTAATATTGTAAAATCGAGGCAAAAATACAAAAAATCATTGGTTTACCCACATATAATTGTCAAATAAATGGGAATCACCATCCGGTTTCATCCCATCCGGCAGCCTTATACCATGACGTCTGGTGAAATTGCTGGTTGAAGTTGTAGGCGGAATGTTGAGTATAGGCGGTTTGTGGTATAAACATTGAAGCGCCGCCGCATGATGCCGTGTCTAATTCTTCGTAGTCGTTGCTGTATGGACCCAATAGGAATCGGTTGTTAGCCTGTTTGTAGCAGACGGTGCGTTGCAACTGTTTCTTCCATCTGAGAAGTTCTTCTGGCAGCAGAATGGCTTGCATGGCGTTGAGTGCGTCAAAATAATGTGGTATGGTGTAATAATAGGATGGGTTGTAATAGTAGTAATGCAGGACATTGTTCAGGCTGCATGTCTGTTGGTTCATGAAGTGGGGCACTACAATTTCCTTGGTACAGGCAGCCAGATTTTCCAATTCGGCAGTATTGATAACGGAAATAATCAGTCCATAATCTCCATATTTAATTTGCTGTTTCGGATCGTTGACATCTTCGAAATAGGTTTGAGCAATGTCTGTCACTTGGTCAGAGAACAGGCCTTTTTTCAACAGGTGGGTGTAATTGGCGCCGTAGGCACTGATCGACATGGGCGATGCCACGATATAGTCGGTGGTGTGGCGCAGTTCATACGCTGTTTCGATGTTTTGCATCAGGCAGGCATCAAAAAAAATATAATGGGGATGTACGCCACTTCGAATGATGGCTTGGGCAAATTCACTGATGTCCATTTGTGCACCGGTGTGACCGGTAGAGTCACGGTCGTTGTACATGTTGCCTCCTATTCCGGTATCAATACCCAGAGAGAATTGTGATGCCGAGTAGTAGTTGGTGTTTGTCGGAGGGATCCAGCCGTTAGCGTGGGTACCGATTCCTAAGCCGTAGATTTCATTGCTGAAATTTTGTCGGGTCCACGTGAGAAAAAATTCCAGTGATTGTGGATTGGACGTGTTGATGTCGGTGCTGAAAGTGTAAAGTGTCAGTGGTGACGGGCAGTTTCGATAGTATGCATATATTCTGGGAGTATCCTTGTCGTCAACCAAAACAACAAGTGTGTCTCCCGGTGACATGTATTGGCAACCTTCCTGAATTTCTTCCAGGTCATCATTGGCATATGACCATCCGTCAGTATCTTCTGCTCCTAAAGAGTTTTGTACGGCCATATAGTGGAGCACTATTTTCCCTTTTTGTGGCGTGGTAGGCGTGGCGTCTTTCTCGTTCTGACAGTTGCAGAAAAAGGGAATGATGGCTACTATGGCTACTCTGAGAAAGTGTTTATAGGATATCATTGCGGGTGGCCGTGTTGCAGGTCTGGTGTAATATTGCTTTTTATTCTTCCATGTCCTGTCCGGAAGTATCCAATACGTTGTCTTTGGTAATGCTGGCCATTCCGTCTGCATTTATGATGATGACAAAGGGTATTCCGTCTTCGCCCGGAACACCGACTTGTGCTCCAAAGCGCAACCCGTTTTCTTTCTTGTCCACATCGTCAAAGGCTATGCCCTGCAGAATGCCGGTTTCGATATCCTGGTCTGAAATGAAGTCTATAAAAGCTTCTTTTGTGAATTTCTTGTTGTAGAACGGGGATCCGTCGCGCTGAATGGTTATTTCTACACGGTTGTCATAGTAGCGCTGACCCAGTTCGTCTGTTACTATTGCCAAGTCTTTTGCCGGGGTGCGTTCAATGGTAATTTGGTAATTGTGTCCGTTCCACTTTACTTCTTTCTGATTGTTCCATTTGGGATCGCTGACTATAGCTGCCGGCTTGTTGGCTGTGGTGGTGTTGGTCTGTTCGGCTTCATTGTCCTTGTTCTTGTTGCCACAGGATACAATTAAACATGCATTGCTGACCAACAGTATAAAAAAGAGAATATTCTTCATAATTCTGTGGATAGTTTGTTTTTTCTTTATTTCTTGCAGGCTGCAAAATAACAAAAACTATCGGACATGGGCAAGCCATAGCTCCGATAGTTTGTATCATGTAGATTCTCTTTCCTGAATCAGTGTGAATCCTGTACTTGCAATAATTTGGAATTGCGCTTGGCAATTTTGACGTATTCCTTGATATAAGGATGATTGGTAAAACTGGAAGGCGCTTTTTTCAGAATGTATTTCATCTGATCCGTCAGTATAGGATATTGATATTGGTTACAAAGCATGATGAATATGCCCGGTCCCAAAACATTGTCATAATTTGAGATGATGAAACTCGTTTCCATATCTTCAATGGCTTTGGCCAGTTCTTTGGCACGAGGGGCCAGCTTGGCATGGATATATTCAGGAGAACATCCTTTCATCATCATACGCATTTCCTCGTAAGACAGTTCCATATACTGGTTGTCTAGTTGGTTCTTGCGGGTCAGGAAATGGTATAATCTGTCGTTGAGCGGACCACCGGAAACCCTTTGCTCAGCATTGTCCATTTTGATGGTGAGGTTTCCGTTCTCAATTACAAGAGGCAGTACGCTTTCATTGTCCATGCAGAGCTCTACCATCATGATGCTGTCCATCATCCCCATAAAGTTGAAACGGCCGTGAATTACTTCGCTGGAGTCAATGGCGCTCATTTTTTGTCCGTCAGTGACTTTCAGGTAGAGCATGCGTCCGTCCAGTGAGGCTATTGATGAATTGCCCGCTATTTTATATTGATCAGCACAAGAGGCAAGGGTTAAACAACTGATAACCCCTATCAATATATAAAATATTTTATGCGTCTGGAACATGATTTATCACCTCTTTTTGTCGATGGAATAACTTTTTTCGTCGACAAATATACAATCTTGAATGTAAAAAGAGTGATAAATGAATGTTAGAATATTCCAAATAAATGTTTTTTGTACTTCTGCTTGCCGGTATGTAAAAAAATATTACATTTCTCGGACTTTTGGCCAAAAATTATTTATCGTGCTTTAGTTCCTGAGGTATCCGGAAAGCCGTATATAGTTGAATGACAGCAGCTACGGTCAGTGTGAGCTTCCACAAATCGCCTTTTATGGGACCTATTCGCCAGGTATTCATAATCAGTAGGATGGCTGTAACCAGCAAAAGTATGTCACTCAGTATCTGTTGTCGGCGCAGGCGTCGGATAATGATGCTCTTGCCTTCGTAGCTCATCAGCATTTGCATCGAGGCGTAGCATACTGCTCCCAGGGCGTAAATCAGCGGCGAAAAGAATTTGAGTGCAGGAACCATGTAGATTACGACACCCGCTGCCATAAGAATTCCGCCGGCAAAGAATATGATGTTTTCGTACAAATTAAGTTCTTTCATTCAGTAGGAAGTGAGAGGGCATGACTGCCGGGGTGAGGTTATTCGTTGTTTTCGTCTTCAATAAGATACACGTCTTCGTTGGCACGCTTCATGAGGTAGCGCTCACGGGCCATCTTGGTAATGTTTTGCGGATTGTTTTTGAGCATGTTGATTTGTGTCTGCTCTTTCTGGTAGGCATCTTGGTATTTCTTGATTTCTTCTTTCAACTCGCTGCGCTGTTTGTTGAGCTCATAACGCCGCCAGTAGCTGTTGGGGTCAAGAAATCCTACCACAACCACGAATATGGTGATTACCCAAAAATATTTGTGACGCCACAACCTTTTTGTAAAACTCCAGGTCTTGTCTATTTTTTCTTTTTTGTTCATAAGGCAAAGATAGCACTTAATTTTTATATCTGTCAAGCTGTTTATGCGAAAAAAATATGTGGTTCAGATGCTTTATATCGGATATTCCGAGTCAGTGACGGGCGTATGAAAAACTGATTATATATAATAATGTGTACTCTTGAAGGGCGGATCCTGATTTTAACTGAATAATCCGGTAAATAAGGGTTGTTTTTATGTTGCATAGCAGTTCTCTTTAGCAGGTTTTGGCTTTATTTTGGGTGAAAAATCCGTGAAGGATAAAAAATGTGCAGAAATGTCGAAAATGTAAAATATTGATTTTCAGAATGATAGCAAAATGGAATGTTAAAAATGCAGTTTTTGAAGAAAAAAAGTTGGGTAAATGTATACGCCGTATGAAAAAAGTTCATACCTTTGCATCGTTTTAATAAAGGCAATTGATTGTTTTACATTTAAAATTTAAAAACAAAATGAAAAAGTTAGTTTTCATGTTCGTAGCTCTCGCAGCTATTTCTTTCGCTTCTTGTGGTAACAAAACCGCTAACACTGAAGCTGCTGATTCTGTAGCAACTGATAGCGCAGTTGTTGATAGCGCTGCTACTGACAGCACTGCTGCTGATTCTGTAGCTACTGCTGATTCTGCAGCTACTACCACTGAAGCTCCTGTAGCTGAGTAATCTGCGATTGAAACAGAGAGAATTGAAACCTGTAGGCCAAGGCCCGCAGGTTTTTTTGTGTCTGTATTTTTCTCGTAGAGACGGGAAATGTCTTTTTACTGCAGGTGTAGTTTTTTTATTCGGGCATCTTATTCGGAAGGCTGCGTATTATTTTTTACGAACTGCTGGCGATGTGTGACAATGTGTTTCATATATTTTTGAGCCCATTGCGTCAGTTGCAGAATGTGCGGAATGAGAGATGCTCCGATGTCGGTAAGGCCGTATTCCACCTTTGGGGGGACTACAGGATATGCCTTGCGCCAAATCAGTCCGTCGGCTTCCAGTGTGCGTAAGGTGCCTGATAGTACGCGTGAAGATACGTCTGGAATGGCCCTGGACAATTCATTGAAGCGTATCGCCGGGTGTTCGTAAATAGTGAGTAATACCAAGAATGCCCATTTGTTGCCGAATCGGGCAATGACATTTCGTATGGGGCAAAACTCAATAATTGAATTTTTTTCCTTTTTCTTTTGCATGTGAATCCCTGTATTTTTGCGTGATTCTGATATTGTAAAGTTAAGTATTTTTCTTCATATTCAGGAATGATATTATCGTCTATTTTTTTTGTATTTTTTTATGACTTTGGTAATTGACTGAACTTCTGCAAAAGCGAGTAAAAGGTTACTATGGGCTGAAAAGGTAAGTTCTTGACTGGTGGTATTTTATTGCTTAATTTCGCACTATGAATGTTTAACAAACCAAATGTTTTATAGTACGATGAAAAAGATTGAACAAACGGCACAGACCGAAAATTTCAGTGCCATTAATGTGGGTAAATTGAGTAGACTGAGTGATTATGTATTGGAGTTGGGGCCCAATGTTAAAATTCCGGGAAAGGTGTTCGGAGGCCGTGCTCTGCAGGCAACAGGAGCCGAATTCTCTTTCCAGTCGTTTGCCCCGGGTACGGAAACGGGGTTCCTGCATCGTCATCAGACGCATGAGGAGCTTTACTTTTTCCTTTCCGGAGAGGGGGAGTTTCAGGTTGATGGCAAGGTATTTCCTGTTTCTGAGGGAAGTGTAGTGCGAGTGGCGCCTGATGGGTTGCGTTCCGTACGCAACAACGGCACTCTGCCGCTTGTGATGCTGTGCGTACAGTATCGTGGAAAGACGTTTACGGCCGACGATATTACCGATGGGGTCATTCTTTCCTCCCCCGTAACGTGGTAATTGGTCTTTGTTGCTTGAATCTGCTGTTAAATCTGTTTGGAGAATCGTGCCTCATATGGCTGTAAAAAAATTTGGAGGGACTTTGTTTATGCAAGGTCTCTCCAAAAATTTTTTTAGTCCCATCTATTTCTTATAAAGTCTCTTTTTGTTTCGTACAGGTGGTCAGAATGGGGTGCCGGCGGTAGTAGAGCAGGCCGAAGATGTCGGCCAGTGCCCATCCGATGGGTACTGACCACCATATGCCCAGACAACCTATTGCGGGGATTGCCGACAGGGCATAGGCCAACGCCACGCGCGTGCCCAGTGAAATGACGGTCAGTACCACCGACATGGCGGGTTGCGCTACGGCACGGCTGAATCCGTAGAGCATGAACAGATAGCCTATGCCTACATAAAAGCTGCCTTCAATGCGCAGGTATTGAACGCCGATGGCAATAATATCTGTTTCCTGCGGTGATACAAAAAGAGCCATAAGTTGGGGGGAGAGTATAAATACCACCCCAGACACCAGTAGGGCAAATATTGTGGTTGTTATGGTGGCGCTGCGAATGGCGCTGCGAATGCGGTCGGGCCGGCCGGCGCCAAAGTTCTGGGCCACAAAAGTGGAAAAGGCATTTCCAAAATCCTGTACCGGCATGTAGGCAAACGAGTCAATCTTGACGGCGGCGGCAAAGGCTGCCATTACTGCTGTGCCGAAACTGTTGACCAGTCCCTGCACCATGAGAATGCCAAAGTTCATGACCGACTGTTGCACACAGGTGAGCAGGGAGTAGGTGCTCAGGTGGCGTAGTGTTTGCGGGTTCCATGTACAGTCAGCGCGTCGCAGCCTCAGTTCCGGAAAACGCCACCGTACGTAAATCATCAGTCCCAGAGCGGCTGCGGCTTGAGCTGTTACCGTGGCAATGGCTGCTCCTCTGACTCCCATGCCCAGCCCCATCATCAGCAAAAGGTCGAGTCCGATATTGAGTATTACCGATACGGCCAGAAATGTCAGCGGAACCACAGAGTTTCCTACGGCGCGCAGCAGGAAGGCATAGAAGTTGTATATCCCGACGGGTAGCAGTCCGAGGAAAACAATGAGCAGATAATCGTAGGTCATTCCCTGCAGTTCAGGCGGCGTTTGCAACAGGCGGATAATGGGGGTGAGTAAAGATAGCATTGCTACGCTGAGTCCTATTACGGCTGAACCTACAATGAGTATCGACGCAAATATGCTTTGGCGCATTTGCTGTAGCTGACGGGCTCCGTATTGCATGGAAAATACAGCACTGCACCCCATGCATAGTCCGATGAAAATGGATGTGACAAATACGATAAGCGCATACGACGATCCTACAGCCGCCAGTGCCTGCGCTCCCAGTACGCGCCCCACGATGAGCGTATCGGCTATATTGTAGCACTGCTGCAGCAAGTTGCCTAGCATCAGTGGCCAGGCAAAGCGGAGCATAGAGCCCGTAATGCTGCCTTGGGTTAGGGATCCTTTTGACAGATGAGTCATGACGTTTTTTGGGGGAAAAGGCGGGTAGGGGCTAAAATGATTCGTCGCTTGGGTGGTTGCGTTTAGAAGGCTTTTCGGCGTCCAAACGGGCACCACAGTATTTGCAGTATACCGCTTCTGCTTCGTGTCCGCCTTTTCGGCAGCGGGGGCAGCGCCGTTTTTCAACTTTGCGGTATTGTCCCACCATGGTGGCCGACACGATACCCGTAGGTACGGCAATGATGGTGTATCCAATTAGCATGATGACGGCTGAGAGGAATCGTCCCACGGGGGTTACGGGAGTAATGTCGCCGTAACCCACGGTGGTCATGGTAACGATGGCCCAATAGATACTGTTGGGGATGTTGTTGAAGGCGGAACCGGGCTCTACTCCTTCAATCATATACATTACTGTGCCCATTGATGTTACAAGTATCAGCACAAAGAAAAAGAAAATCGAAATTTTCGGCGCGCTGATCCATAGTGAGCGCAGCAGCAGGTTGCCTTCGCGTATGAAGAGAAACAACTTGAATATGCGGAACACGCGAATCAGTCTGAAGGCACGGATAACCAGCAGATAGTGTGCTCCCTGAAAAATAAAGCCCAGATAGACGGGCAGTGTGGCCAGCAGGTCGACAATGCCAAAAAAACTGAACACGTAGCTTTTAGGCTGTTTGAGGCAATAGATGCGGGCCAGATATTCCAGCGTGAAGAACAGCGTGAGCACGTATTCTGTTACGCGCAGCGCGGTGTCGGCTTCTGGGGGTAGCAGGTGCATGCTTTCAAGCATTACCAGTGCTACACTCAGCAGGATGCATCCCATTAGTGCCAGGTCGAATAGTCGGCCCTTGCGGGTGTCCGATTCAAAAACAATGGTATATACTTTTTGCTTTAAATCCTCATTGTGCAGAAAATGCAGCCAGCGCTGTTGCAGTTTTTTTAGAAAGTGTATCATGTGTTTTGTTATAAAATACGGTTCAAGGAAAAAACGTTATGCAAAGTTAGCAAACATTATGCGGATAGAAATGTCTGCCGTCCTGCTGTTTTTGGGGAAAATTTAGATGAGCCTCTGTTCTTGCGCTGTCTGATGGTTTTTCGGTTCTTTGCCGCTTGCATATTGATTAGAAAACGTTTTGTAGGTATTGTTTGGCTGGATGCACAAAAAGTCTTATCTTTGCGCCGTTATAATGATTTAGTTTTCAGCTAACTTCTTTTTTTACGTATGAACCGGGTTCAATTTATTTCATGTGTCACTTGCCGGAGTGTCCGCCTGCACAAGGGTACGGACAGCCAGCAAACTGTGCATGTTCACTGGTTCAGCGGTTTTATCTAAATTCAAAACCTTTCCTTTTGTGTTCTTTCGATTATCTCTCTAAAAAAAGAGGGATTGAAACGTGTGTGGATATCGGAGGGGGATATTTTTCCCTAAACAAAAGGAAGACCGACTGTGTGTAGAGGAGTTTCTCTCGTTTAGTGCCACTCCGTGGAAAATGTATAAGGAGGAGTGGTTAGGTGTTGCTATCGGGACTATTTTTCATAAACCTCTTTTTCAGTCTTCATCAATAGTTATTTTTTCTTTACGTTTTTTCTTATTAGAGTTGTAGTGTTATGTTTAGCATCATGCTCACTATGCTGGCCGGCGTTATTGTCGGTCATTTCCTGCGCCGTAGTTCCTGTTCCGCACGGGTAGAGCGCACAATTTCGTTTACTATTCTCATATTGCTCTTTGTGTTGGGGCTCATGGTGGGTGCAAATCCCCGAATTGTATCCAACTTGGGGCGTTTGGGATGGCAGGCAGTCATATTGGCTGTGCTGAGTTTGGGTGGTAGTGTATTGGCTGCCGGAGTAGTAAGTCATATTATATTAAAAAAGAGAAAGGAGAACAAAAAATGAAAGGAAATCTGAAAGTAATTGTGATGTTTATGGCCGGTTGCTTGGCCGGATTGTTTCTGGTATCGCCTGATGCAGATCTTCATACTTATTCGTTGTTTGCGCTTTATGCACTCATGTTTCAGGTTGGGATAGCTGTAGGTAGTCATCCCACCTTACGCCAGCAGTTGCGCCGGTGGGACTGGAGTATGGTATTTGCACCTCTGGCAACAGTTGTGGGTACACTTGTCTTTTCGGCTGCCGGTGCGCTTGTATTGAGCCGATGGAGTGTGTTTGAGTGTATGGCCGTAGGCAGCGGTTTTGCCTACTATTCTCTTTCGTCCATACTCATTACTCAACTTAAAGAGCCTTCCTTGGGGCCGCAACTCGCTGCAGAACTGGGTACCATAGCTTTATTGAGCAACATTGCGCGTGAGATGATGGCTCTGATGGGAGCTCCTCTCTTCCGAAGGCATTTCGGATGTTTGGCCCCTATTTCTGCAGCCGGAGTTAATTCAATGGACGTACTTCTGCCTGTCATTACGCGTTGTTCGGGAAAAGAGGTAATGCCAATAGCCATTGTTCATGGTGTCCTTATTGACCTGAGCATGCCTTTCTTTGTAACTCTGTTCTGTCGTCTTTAGTTCATTTGAATTGTTGTAGGGGGGGAGGTGGGGATAAAAAACGGTTTTACATCAACTTTTGATGTAAAACCGAATATTTCTTTTTGCGGTGATTGTATTATTTTCGCAATTCACGAATATAGGATTCGCAAGAACCGATTATTTTTGTGTAGTAAATAAAAATGGGACACATTATGCCAGCAAACAAAAATGCAATGACCCGGTATAAAATATTGGATGAATTGTTGAGTAACCGGTACCATAATTATTCTCTTGATGATCTTACTGAAAAAGTAAGCAACCGACTTGCCGAAATAGATCCAAATACGAATGGTGTAGTACGTCGTACTATTGAGAAAGATTTGAAATATCTCGAAGAAGAAGGGCCTTTTCTTGTTGACATCGAACGTTATTCAGTCTCAGCTTATAATTGGGAGAAACAGAAGTCATATACCAAACAATGCCTACGTTATAGGTCACCGTCTTTCTCCATTTTCAAGAAAGAAATGACTGAAGATGAAGAGTATCTTTTGCGTGAAGCACTATCCATATTGGGGCAATTTGATGGTCTTCCCAATCTTGAAGCATTAGAAAAGTTGCGTTTGGGCTTAGGTGGAAAAAAGGAAGAAAGACAAATTATTTCATTTACCAGAAATCCTTTAGAGAATAGTAATTTATTAGGGGTACTTTTTACTGCGATTTCCCAGTGTCTGGTTGTCCAACTTGATTACCACCGTTTTTCAAATCCGACAGAGATAAAAAATATCAATGTCCATCCCTATCTATTGAAGGAATATAATCATCGATGGTTCCTAATGTGTCAGGCAGAGGATGGAAGTAAAATTCTATGTTTCAGTTTAGACAGAATTGATAAAGTTACGCCTATGCCTTCCCATAAATATATGAATTATGAAAAAGATATTAATGAAATTTTCGAAGACATTATTGGGGTAACCCTTTTAGATGAATCTCCATTATATCATATTGTATTTTGGGTGAGCAATGTCTCAAAAGATTATGTTTTGACAAAGCCCTTGCATGGTTCCCAAATTCATATTAAAGGTGAAAAAGCAGATAACTTATGTAAGTACTATCCTATGCAGGAGGGAGCATTCTTTAGCATTGATTGCAAATACAATTATGAATTGGAGCGTGAACTTATTTCGTTTGGAAAAGAGTTACTTGTTCTTGAACCATCGGAGGTTCAGGATAAAATATGGAATAGAATTCAAGCAATGAATGAAGATTATCAAAAATTACGAACATTGCGTTCGTTGTAATAAAATAACTTTGCATTGTTGAACTTCAAAGCAAGATACTAATGACAGACAAGGAATTTGAGCAAGGGCAGTATATAGCCAATTGGGCACAATTAGTAGAAGATAAAATCTGGATTATCACACCAGTGAATCAATATGATGTCAGCAAAGATGACAGGCTATTGATACCCTTTATTAAAGATCATAGAATAGGTTTTGTCAATCAAAGTGCCGTTTGCATTGTAAAACCGCAATTTGACAAGTTTCAGGGAGAAATCAAATCTCCAGAGGCTTTGTTGTGTGTTGCAAAAAGATTCTCATATGGTTTTCTAACCAGCGGAAAGTATGAAGTTCGCACCTATGATAGCGATAAATGGGGCGTTTTAGATAGTAACGGAAAGCTGATAGTTGATACTGAATATAAAGATATTGCAATTTCTGACAATTTCCAGCTTCTTACATTGCATGATTTCCAAAAGGGATACTGTGTTATAAATAGGAATGGAGATATTATTGTTCCATACGGTAAGTATAATTATATTGATGGTTTTACCAATGGTTATGCACGCGTAAAAATTGGAAAAGTTACAAATGGTTCAAAAATGAATGATAATTTTTGGGGTATTATTGATGAACAAGGTAAAGTAGTACTTCCTTTGGAATATTCTAGTATATGGAATTTTTATGATAAACCAGAGTTTAAATACACCAAAGTCATTAAAGATGGTTGTGAGCACAGATTCTATTTTTCGACAGAGTCATTAGATCTTCCAAGTGAATTGAAAAGAAAACGGATTGGTTTTTATGATGATTATGGGACCCATTATGGTGAATTTGCAGGAAGTTACGCTCAGGATGTCATGGGCTATAGCGATGATGTTATAAATGACGCTTTCGAAGGTGACCCTGATAATTATTGGAATATAGATTAGGAAAAACACAGAAAATAGTAATTGCGAACTTTGCGTTCGTCTTTGCGTCATACTTTTGCACTATAAAAGTAGAACCTAAAAAGAAAATAATATGCGTACACAACAGTACATGCAAGTAGAGTCCATTGTTGTCAAGTATGAAACCCTTGCTTCTAATACTGAAGCAATCAAAAAGACAGAGAATTCTTTTACAGATTTCTTTGTTCCCAATGATTGCATGCGTTTGATGTTCATGGATCAGCTTATAGGTCGTATCTATCAGCTTCGTGCAGGTACTTCTGCTAATCCAGATGTGGTAAAAGAATACTCAGAAGCGGCTTCTTTTTATATCAAGGGGTTGTTGTTAGAAGATGAAGAACAATTCCTCGTTGACAACTTTGATTCTTTTGTCGACTACGCTTTCGATCATTCGAATACAGTTGTAACTTTGGGACAGCGGTTTGACAAGCCAAGCGAATGGAGTTGTCTTGTTCCATATCTTTTGGATCATAGTTCTCGGAAAGTGTTTATTGCACATTCAGATGACGGCCGGGAGTTTGTGGGCTTGAAAGATTGTGACCTTACGGTTGAAGGCGGATTTGAAAATGCCGTTATACGTGCATTGGCTTGTAACCAAAACATTCATGCCTATAAGGAGCAGAATTCTGTCCAATTTTGGGGGGATCTTGAAGATGGACTGTTTGATGCTGTTGTTATTGATGTCAGTAGCGGGCTTGGAGATCGTCTTTCCTTGGAAGAGTGCTTCAACGCTTGTTGTCGCATTGTTAGAAATGGTGGAGAAATTCTTTTTTGTCTTTCAAGAAAGGCGGTTATGAGCGAAGAGTCAGCGACTTTACGCTACTATGCTTCGTGCGAAAGAACCTTGCAGGAAATTATACAACTGCCTTCAGGAAATGTGCTTCTTCACTTTGTTAAAAAGGAGCATGATACATTTTGCGTATGTGACGCAACTCATCTTGCACAACGAAGCAATGAAAGAGTTGTTGATGTAGAAGCATTCTTAAAAGAAATAAGAATGGCAGATATGCCAGAGCGTGATAAGCATCCGATTATCCGTCGCTATTCATACGACATTCTGAATGAAGGTGTGTTGTTGCCTGCCTACTATCTTTATTTTCCGGAAATAGGTGTTCCTTTTTCCAAGTTTGTTAAGATAGAATCAAATCCGGTCCTGTCTGACGAATGTGTTTCTGAGGAGAAAGTGGTTACCATCAACCATTTGTCCACTACGTTCACTAAAAGTTCTTTCACAGTTGTCGAATTACCTAATATCAACAGTGATCGGTTGAGACGGTATTACAGGGTTAACGGTCCTGCTGTGGTATTGGCTGTTTCTGAGCAAGATATAGCCATTGGATATACTACGGAATGCACTTCATTTCTTGTACCATACAATCTTTATGTGTTAAAACCTCAAGCAGGAATTGACACTAGATATTTGGCAAGCAAATTGCTGAGCCAATCTGTCAGAGATCAGTTGATAAGATTGGTCTATGGAAAAGGAATTTCGGCCAAGCTAGTATCCAATTGGAGTAATTTCGTGCTTACAGAATTGCATTCCGAAGAAAAACAGCAAACATTCATTCAAGAAACAATTTTGAGGGACTTTGCGACACAAGAAAGCTATGCGGCAATGCAAGAAAAAGGATTCAAGCATGCTATCCGTCTACGAAAGCATGCTTTATCGCAGAACATCTCTGCATTCGATAGTTTGTTTGGTTCATTGGAGTATTGCATGAAAGAACACAAAGGCCATCTTAAAGCTGAAGATCAGCTGTCTCCTGTCAGTCCGATGACAGTCGGTGAAGCCATATCCATTCTTCGCTCTGATCTTGATATTATTTGTAATCGTGTGACACATCTGACCGACGATCAGAATTGGGGGGCATGCGAAGCGATAGAGCCACAGCAATTCATCGAGAATTACGAACAGGAGCATCGGGGTACTGATTTCCGGTTTATTCATCCGTGGATGGACGGAAGCGAGACCAACTGTTTCGAAAAAGATATTTTTGATAAAGCAACAGGCAAGTTGCTCTTTCATCAAGGTGAGTCTATGAATGCAGCTTGGTTCCCCAAGAAGGCACTGCAACAGGTATTTGACAACATCGTTTCCAATGCTCGTGAACATGGTTTTACGGACAAGAGTCGCAACGACTATGCCATCAAGTCAAGTTGGACGACTGATGGGCTTAATATGCTTATTAAGGTTTCCAACAATGGAATACCACTGTCAGCAGACTTGGACACAGACCTAGTACTGGAGTATGGATATACTACAGCTCTTAACCAGAAAGGGCATGGCGGCATCGGTGGTGGTGAGATTGCGGAAATTATGCACAGATATGGTGGTAAAGTTGATGTCGTTTCCACACCAGACAAGGAGTTTACTGTAACTTACGTGTTAACGATACCTTTAGCGAGCATTTATTAGAAGTTTCATCTGAGGCAGATGGATTATCGTCTGCCTCACAATAAATAGAAAAACATGAAAGAGAATCTTATACAGGTGTTATGGGTTGAAGATGACCCTCAAATTACACGCACATATCCCATTGAAGCCGCACGATATGGTATTCAACTGGTCCCATTTGCTTGTTGGGAAGAAGCTGAAAAGGCCCTGCTTTCAGACTTTAAACGATGGTCTGCTATCGTATTGGATGCGAAATGCAAATATAAACGCGACAGTCATGATAATGCAGCAGAATTCCTTTCTCATGCAATTTATTCCATTGGTATAATCTGCACCAATCGCCATAGAATTCTGCCTTGGTATGTTCTTTCCGGTGGTAGTGAAGAGGAACTTAATGACCTTATCATAGATCGTCGGGAAGAATGGGACGGAGATTGGAAGCATAAAAAATTCTATAGTAAAACAACTGACAGAGATATGCTTTTCCGCCGAATTCCATATCATGCTAAAATTTCACTAGAAATGCAGATTCGGCTAGTATATTATCCTGATGTCTTTAAGGCTATTAGGTGTAGTGGACTGGATGATAATATGGAAGTTTACATGGAAGATTTACTGTTGCCGATGCATACTCAGAATTATACAGGTAAAGAATATAATGATAAGATGACACTGGTTCGTAAATGTATAGAACTCATCTTTCAATCTATGGCCCGACATGGTATGTTACCTAATAAAAAGCAAGGGGAGAATTTTGTCTTACATGATATTATCGTAGACAAAAGAGGGGGTATTAATATTACTTGGTGCAGTAAAATCATTGCAGGTAAAAATATAACACGGACAGACATGAAAACGGGAGAAGAAATCGTAATGGTGGAAAGTTCTGAGAATATTCTTCCGAATGTTCTTAAAGAAAGTTTTCAGCGTTTGATTGAAATCTCCGCAGCTTATGAACATACCGAAAATAAGGGTGCAAACGAAGAGCAGCAGGCCAATTCTCGTCATACTCCTGAATTTCTCGAATCAGTCGGCTATGCACCTTATCTTCTTAGAGGTATGACAATGGAATTGTGTAATATCATTTTATGGTATGCTAACTATTTGGAAAAACATGATGACGAAGAAAGAAATGCTTTAAACTGGAAAATCCTATAATTTGAATATCAAGGCAAATGTTGTGTTAACAATGGAATGATGAATTATGGAAATACAAGGAAAAATCATTGCTGCACTTCCTATACAAAGTGGAATTTCAAAATCGACTGGTGACTCTTGGCAGAGCCAAGAATATGTAATTGAAACAATGGATCGGTATCCTCGAAAATGTTGTTTTCGTGTTTTAGGTGAAGATAAAATTAAAATGTGGTCAATCAATGTTGGTGAAGAAATAACAGTTTCTCTCTCTCTTGACGCACGTGAATATAATGGACGATGGTATAATAATTTCATAGCTTTGGATGTAAAACGAAAAGACGCAGCCTTAATTCCTTCGGCTAAGGCAAACGGAGAAATAAGCCTGGATGATTTGCCTTTTGGATTTGAAGAAACAAGCACTGATACAGATTGGTTATTTTAAATATAAAACAACTTTATACAGATGATAAACAATTTATTTCAGAACATTATTGACGAAGTAACCGGTCAGGAACCTATTTATTCTGATGAATTTTTTACTACCGGATTTGAATCAATTGACAATATACTTACGGGATTTCAGTCAGGTAAGTTTGTCGTTATAGGTGGTCGTCCGGGTATGGGGGGTACCACCTTGGCCTTAAATATGTTTTTGAGAGAAGCGGTAAATCAGATTCCTACTGCTTATTTTTCTTTGGATACAACAGAACGTGAAATAGCTAAAAAACTTATTTCTATTGCAGGGAATATTCCTTTCTGTAACTTTAAGCAAAAAACTTATTCTCGACAGGCACAAGACAAGATTATCAATCGTATCCTTGAATTAAAAGACATACCGTCCTTTGTAGAATGCAATCCACAATTCAACATTGATACTTTGGTTAATAGAATAAAAGTTCAGGTTTCGAGTCATGCAACAAAAATTATTTATGTTGATAATCTGCAATTATTGGCTTATAACGATGCTAATCAGGATCATGACCGCTACGGTAAAGTTTGTATTCAGTTGAAGAAATTAGCTTTGGAACTGAACATTGTTATTGTCGTATTATCCGGATTGAATCGTCAGGTTGAATATAGGGAAGGGTACGAAGCTAAAATTCCTCAGATAAGTGATTTATACGGTTCATCAAAAATAGAAGGATTGGCCGATATAATCCTGATGGTTTTCCGACCAGCCTATTATAATGTTTATTACGATATGGAAGGGAATGAGGTACAGAATGATTTTTGTATTCATGTTGTAAAGCATAAGAATGGCCCTTTGGGAACTATCAAACTTATTTTTACTAAAGAGACTTTTAGTTTAACCTAGAATTGCAACTTAAACGGCTATTAATTTTCTTTTCTCTAACCAGTTTCTACTTAAAACAATCTGATATTCAGATGTATATGCGAAAATATTCTGGCGTATTAAAGATTGACACGCCGTTTTAATTACGATCTTAATAAGATTGAACCGTGAAACCTGCTCCTTTTTTTGGGGGGGGGTATTTTGCCGTATCGTCAGAAAATAAAAAGTCCTAAAGTTTAATACTTTAGGACTTTTTATTTTTTATATTCTTAAGAATGCGGTGTGTACGGGACTCGAACCCGTGACCCCATGCGTGACAGGCATGTATTCTAACCAGCTGAACTAACACACCAAAATCCTTTTTAGCTTTTCTTTTTTATGAAGATTCTCTAAATCTTTACTTGCTATCTAATAGCTTTATCGGAAAAGCGATGCAAAGATAGGCATATTTTTTATTACTGCAAAATTTTAGCGCACTTTTTTTTGAGAAAAAACTCGTTTTCGACGTTCTTTAATTAATGAAAACAACATTTCATTAGTTTTTTATGCATCGAATGTGCTAAATTTATTCACCTTCTTGATCAAAGCTCGGTGTGCGTTGTGAACGGCTGAATATTTGTTGTGGATGGCTTATGGTGCCGTCCTCTATGATATCAATTTCTGTCTGTTCCAACGACCCCTGCAGAATGTTGCTTTCTGTTTTGATTTCAAGGATTTCACATTGAGGTGAAATGTATTGCTTACTGTTGATAAATAACTTTTCCATTGATTATATTATATCCTTTTTGTGGGTTTGAGCGCTTGCGTCCATCAATCGAGTAAATACCTTTAGTATTATTTTTTTCAGTAGTAGGGACAGGGAGTCCAGATATTTCTGGTAATGAAATGGAGAAGAATGGGGCTGTAACCATTGTGCTTGTACCTGATTGCTGATTGACTTCAAAAAGATAGAAGTCCTGATATGAATCGTTCTCTGTACGCTGGTAAAACTTAATGTAACCATAAACATCGTCATAGGAAATACTCCTGTCGGGGAATTGTGATACTCCAATTTTAAATTTGGAGGTTTCCGGCTGGTAAGTAAGGGTCCAATCATCCAGATAATCGCTTTTTGTGTTTTGCCGGTTGTAGTCGTACAAGGAGGGTTCACCGTATTCTTTGAGTACTGCTAATTTGTAACTGCCGTTTTCAATTGTTACCAAATTGTCGTCCGTAACTTGAAACTGCCATTCTGTAGGTGTTGCGGTGTCGGATATGTTGGTTTTGTTAATTCTCTTGTTGGATGGATTGTAAGTCCCCCATGCTATGCCTTGTGGTTGATTATTGGCATCTTTTTCGGTTGCCAATACAAAAGTGTATTGGCCGGGTTGCAAGTCATATTCCTTTAGTATATATTTTTGTGTAAATACGAGGTAGGCTTTGTTGGCAGCCAGTTGGGTGCCAACATAACGGCAGAAACCAAATTCCGTTGGGTCTTTTTCGTTGTATCCCAAGGCATAAATCTGCTCTCCGTTTTTAACTTCTGTTTCTTCGCATGTGCCCATAACCAGAGAACTGTCATAAGAGGGCTTTTCAGCTTGTTGCGTAGTGTAGGTCAGTATGGCCTCTGATGCAGTTTTGTCTTGTAGTATGAAAGGTGTGTAGGCTGGTAGAATATTACCAGGATAGGTTTGTAGCTGTAGTTTGTCGTATTGTATTCCAGTAATGTAGTAAGCCGTCATTCCGTCAGGCATTTGGGTAGAGTATGGTGCACAAAATGTGCCTAAATGGTAATTGCCTCCGAAACGTACCGTGATGGGTGGAGCCAAATAGAATGTTTTTGCCGTGATCTGACTTACAGCCTGTTTGTATATGGATACAGCTTTTATGGTAGTGGTTTTGGTAATTGTGATGCTGCCCGTATAAAGCGGGGATTGCGCCGTGGGATTTGTTCCGTCGGTTGTGTAATGAATTTCACAATCTTTTTGGCTGGTCTGAATGTTGACTTGCATTTCCGGATAAAAATATTCTGATGCTTCGATGATTTCCGGCGCTGGCAGGTCAACCATTTCCTGCAGATATATTTTTTGAACATCTGCAGATGTTGGAGTATAATATTTGAAATATTGATACTCCGGGGAATACATAATAAAACGATTTTCATCGGAGGCTTTAGATGACAGCATGACAGCGTGATCGTCTTCTGAAAATGAAACAATCCATCTGTCATCCGAATTTCCTACCTTTAATTCGGTAGAACTTCCATTGGTCAGATATATTTTAGAACTGTTTTGATAATAGTATACTCGGTATCCGTTGGCAAGTTTTTCAAAGTACCAATAAAACGGAGTATTTTCTTCGCTTAAACAAGATTTGCTTTTGTTGATTGCACCCGCAAAAACAGTTTCTGCCTGTACGTTAGGGGTGTTGGTCAGTACGTATGGGGTTCCTGTTTGTATGTTAGCTTCGTCTGTAATTTGCAGCCAGGCTTGTGCAGCTGCAGTCGAAAAGGGTAGAAGAAGAACGAGGAAAAAGCCAATCCATTTCATTGTAAACATATTTTTCAAGACATTTTTATTGTTTGACGAAGTTGAGTTTTTGTGGAATTTTGACGAGCTTCCGTCCTTGAACACGTTTTATCTCATTTCCATTGACAGCTTCGTAGTTCATATGGTTGTCGGGTTGTGGTGTGAGCCGTACGGTTTGTGAATCGGCTCCCTGATCGTTGGAGAGATGCAGGGTAGCGGTGCCGTCGGAGTGGATACGGCATGAGGTAATGATCCAGATACCATAAATATTGCCGCTCATGTATCCATGAGTTGGACCGATGAAGCTGAAACCGGGTACGTTGATGGTTTCAGCGTATAGGTTGATGACGAGACGTATGCGGTTTTGGGAGTCGTAGTAAGTGGCACGGTAAGTGGAGGAGTCGGTAGGAGTTGCTATTGTAGCAGTTGTGTGAGCCGTGGCTACTGTGTGGGGGATGATTGTGGTAGCAACTAGTAACAGTAGGAGTAGGATGCGGGAGAAAGTCTTGGGCATAGCTGTGGCGTTTTTGCGTGAATAAGAAATTTATGGTTCTTTGTCTGGGATATGCACAATAAGAGTTGCTGCACCTATTGTAATAATGTCGCCATCGGTCAGTGATGCTTGCTCACGGGGCTGAAGTATGCGATTCATAAGGAAGGTTCCGGTACCTGATGGGCCGTCGGCTAAAAGCAAGCGTGGAGGTTTTCCCGGTTCAGCAGAAGGAGTGAGAGTTATGGTGCAGTGTGTGGTGTCGATACTGGGATCAACGGTTATGATGGGAGTATTAATATGGGTTCCCTTAACATAACGGCCTATTTGGTTAGGTCCTGGATTCAGCGTGAGGGTCTGACGGAGCTGAAAAGCATTTTCCATGACGTTGATAGTGGCAGCTGCTGTGGGGGTGGCAGTTGCTGCAGAGGTAACAGCAGGCTTGATGCGCACTTTGAAACGCTTGCGGCACTGGGGGCATTCGAATACGAGAACGTGTCCAGGCTGGTAGCGGGTTTCGTCAAAGAGAATTTTTTCTTCGCACTTAGGACAGTGTACTTTTTTCATATATGGGTATAAAAGGATATATATGGCAAAAGGAGTAGGAAAAAGGATGGTGTGTTTTTTATCCAATTTTCTTTTGGGCAGGAGGGACTGATTCGTAGTGAGAGGGTCCTGTACCTTATGGTCGTGTCTTGATAACCCATGCGTCGCTAAACTGGGGATCCTGACTGCGTAGACTATTAAGATCGCGTTGGGCCTGTTCTGACGTAGAATAGTGTCGGTAAAGTACGCGCACCATGCGACGTGAAGTGTGTACGTAGGCATCGCTAAGTCCTTGCTCGTGGAGTTGTTCTACGTACCGCTGAGCATTGGTGGGAGTGATGGAACTGGCCAGTACGATAGCGTATGTGTCGGTACTGGCTTTTACGGTATCAGCCACATTTTGTGTGGCAGCTAAACGTGGTTGCACCGGTGTGCTGGTAACTACGGTGTCAGGCGCAGCTTTCACAGGGCTTGTACTGACGTTGTTTTGTACCTGTTGCTTGGGTGACACTGCGCTGTTAAGGAAAATGAAGCTGCTGCCTAAACTGGCTTGAGCGGCAGGCTGTGGGGTAGTGATGTCGTTGGCCCACGCAAAGTAAACAACCAGCGCTACGAGGGCAGCAATGCAGGCGTCGGCCAAGCGACGGTTAATACTGATTGTGTAGGGCTTGCACTGACGATTCTTGACCGTGTTGTGGCGTGTTTGTGTTGAACTAAGGGGTACTGCAACCGTGGGTTCCATAGCGTATAGCAGAGGAGAAATTAGACCACGTGAATCAGGCTCGAATGCATATTTGCCGTTAAGACCTAAAGTGAGACGACCTATACCCTCAAGTTGACAGAAGCCTTGAGCTTGGAGTTGCTGTTTGAGTTGGTTGACATCTGCTTCAAGCTGTTGCACTGCTTCGGGAAAACTAAGATCACCTGCCTGCATGTATGATTGAACGAGAAGTCCATCGTTAAGTTGTAACTGAGGATTGAATCCTACACTACGGCTGGGGGGCAGATAGAGACCTTCTTCGGGGTTGAAGTGTGCGGGTACATAGTGGGTGACGAAACCGCCTAATTGGGGGACGATTACGCACTCGTTCTTGAACAGAAGATTTTCAATATGTTTGGCCAACTCTAACATCATGTGGCAAATTTACGTTTTTTATTTGATTTGCGTTATGTTTATACCACAGAAAAACTGGTAACGCTTTTTTCTTTCAGGTCCTAAGCTTAGAATTGATGCTTAATAAGCACGGGGACCGAATATGCTGGAGCCGATGCGCACCAGAGTGCTACCTTCCTCAATGGCCAAACGATAATCGTGGCTCATGCCCCATGAGCATTGAGTAAAGTTTGGAGAGTGGCTGAAGTAGGTGGCTTGGAGCTCATGGAAAAATTGGTTAACGGTGTGAAACTCCTGTCGTATCTGTTGCTCGTCGTCAGTTTGAGTAGCCATGCACATAAGGCCGTCAATACGTACGTGGGTAAGTTCATTGGGATTGGCCTGCAGAAGCACTTGTCGACATTCTTCCAAGGTGAATCCGAACTTTGTAGGCTCTTGAGCAATATGTATCTGGAGCAGGCAGGGGATGACGCGGTTGCATTTCTGACCTTGCTTACTGATTTCTGTCAGGAGTTTGTAAGAGTCAACAGCATGGATAAGACTGATGAAAGGGGCGATGTATTTGACTTTGTTGGTTTGCAAATGGCCGATAAAGTGCCAACTGATGTCTTTGGGGAGCTGTTCGTATTTTTGGCGCAGCTCTTGCACGTGACTTTCGCCAAAAATGCGTTGACCGGCATCGTATGCCTGCATAATGGCTTCAGCAGGGTGGTATTTTGATACGGCTACCAGACGGGTTTGTGGAGGCAGCTCGCGTTGCAGTTCTTCTATTCGCAGAGCGATGTTGGTTGTCATTTTTTATTTGGTATGCTTTAAGAGAATTATTGGTGAGCTTCGGGGAGAGTCTCCTGATAGTGGAATACATCCATGATAGGAGTTTCGGAAACCGCGGAAATGACATAATCCATTACGGAGCCTTTCATGCCTTCATCAAGCCGTTTGATAGCTCCGCGCAGGTCTGCAGCTTGTACAAGAATATTTTGTGAGGTCTTCTTTTCGGCGCCACTCTTTTCGTCGAGAGTGATGAAAGTGAGTTTGCATTTGAACCACCGGTCGGCACTTTCGGCAGAGTCTTCCATAAGTTCAGCGTAACGGGCACGTTTGATGTCTGAAACTTGGAATTCGCCGGTCATAAAGGGCTTGATTTCTTCGATAATGCGCTTTTCGGCTTCAGTAAAATTTACCGCGTCAACCAGGTAGGGTTCGGTAACTTTTTTTTGCTGGCCGTTTTCCAATGTCTTTTCGTATTTTATTTTGCATTCAAACCATTCGAACATCATAGGTCGGAGTCTTTTTTTGTTTTGTTTCTGCGAAGTTACCTATTTTTTTGTTTGCGGCAGATATGTGTGGTGGGATTTTTTGTCTGGTGTATTAGGAATTTTGGCGTTTCTGTTGTAAATAAAACAGGTACGGATTATCTATTAAATTCATCCGTACCTGTTCGGTTAAGTAAAAATGAGACTATTCTATGTTATAGTCGGCTCCTGTAATGACATTGTTAAGCAATGTGTTGGCGGGGATGGTAGCATTTCCTCCTTTTATTGCAAGAAAGGCAAAGCCGATTATAGGTAATATAATAGTGGCTCCTGTACCTACTCCTAATCCTATGGCAAGTCCTTTTTTGTTCTTTCCTTCAGCATTTAAAGAGGATGCATTTAAAATAATTCGTTGTCCGTCAACCGCTGTGGTTGAAATACAAGAAACAGATAGGGTTCCTGCACGTCCACACCCTCTGGCTTTTTGTGCATTAACTTGTAATTCTACAGGGGTACCAGCTTTTATCAGTACGGTGCCATTGGAATCTTTGACATCATTGTCTACAACAGCTAGAGTGTTTTGTGTGTTGGAATATTTGCTGCTAATTTCTGAGGTAATTCGTACTAAAACATTTTTGCCGCGTGGAAGGGGCGTTCCTGCAAAAATGTTCATATTTAATAATGCACCTGATAAGAATAAAATAGCTTTTTTCTTCATTTTTTTATGATTAAGATTTACTAAACAGATGCAAAATTACAACAGCGTATAAAGTAAATTTTATTTTTATATGGTAATAAATACCAATATTCGTGGCATATTTTGCCACATGTTTTTGTCTATAAATGTAGATCTCTTGAATAATATTGAAAGAAATCATGATTAAGAATGACAGAGATCCTTCTCAATAATTCTGCGTCTAAATTTCGTTTTTTCAAAATACGATACATATTACTTCTGTCTGTGTTCAACTGATAAGCCAGCCAGGATACACTTTGTCGCTGTTGTTTTAATTCTTGTCTGATGATGTTTCCAATATGAATCATGATGTTTTTGTGATGTAAAAAGGGCGGAACCATTCGTTACCTATTTTCATCCGAGGCACCGCCAAGCGCCTTGTGTATGGATAAGCACGAATGGCTCACGCCCATAGGGACGTGAACCTTCAGATACTTATTCTCCTACACTTCAAATTTGGCGGTTTTCGGATGAGAGAATAAGAGCTAAAAGCTCAAATGCTAAGATAAAGTTTTGAATGGAACGCTTTCCTTCCTATTTTCTATTTTGCAAAAATAGTGATATTATTTGATTGGTAGTTGTGAAGAAGATGATAAAATTGTCTTTTTTATGAGGTTTTGGCAGAAAAAAATATGGAGTTGAGTATATTTCATCATGTGCCTTTTATATAATATAAGATGTGCAGATATGTCGGTTTTTTGTTATTCAAAAGGTGAGGTAAGAAGAAAATCAAAGAAAATATTGGGTGTAGTTGAAAAAAGTTTTCAAAAAATTTGGAGGATAAGAAATAAACTTGTACTTTTGCATCGTCTTAAAAAAACAACGCGTCCTTAGCTCAGTTGGTAGAGCAATTGACTCTTAATCAATGGGTCCAGGGTTCGAGCCCCTGAGGGCGTACTAAATGCGAAGTATTCTTATGATTACTTCGCATTTTTTTGTTGTTATGTCGAACTTGTAGCACATGTAAAAAGAGCCGTCCCTCTTCTTTGCGTCTATTGGAGAAATATGCAAAGAAGAGGGACGGCCTCTTTTTTTATCTAAAGATTGCTTTGGCAAATTTCGGCAACTAGGCCATGATATTGTCGCTCGGTTTGGAGTTGATCCTGTAGTTCGGCATAGAGTGGGTCGGCTTCCTGACAGTATTGGACGAGACTAATTTGTCCTTGTTGCAGGGCATGTAAGAGTAGTGTGAGCCCTTCTCGTGCCAGAACGGCAGTTCCGTCGTCTAATTGTCGCTGCAGGCGACGTAATTGGGTGAGTTTATCTTGATTTTGTTGTGCAAGCTGGCGTTGGGCTTGGCGCAGTTGTAGTTCCTGCTGTTGCAGATTGAGGCGGCTGATGCGCTGTTTTCGCGAGGCTGAATATATTGGAATGCTGGCGCCTATGAGCAGGCCGTGGGCTGCAGGCATACCTGGTCCTTCGGTGTTGCGCCGGTAGCCCAGTTGAAGTTCTGGCAGCCAACTTAGTCGGGCGTTTCGTTGTTCAGTTTGTGCCAACTGGATTGACTGGCGTGCTGTTTGTATAGCCGGTGATTGGGTAGGGGCGGCCTGCAGGGCGTGTAACAGACTGTCGTTGCTGACTTCCGGATAGGATGTTTGGGCATTAGGGCCTTCAAGACTGTCGGTGTCTGCCAGTAATCCGAGTTGCCGGCGAAAGGTGGTCAGCTGTTCTTTTGTTTGTGCTATTTGCCGGCGGGCTTGTATTTGCATACGCTGGGCCTGGTTGAGTTCAAGAGCGGTGGCTCTTCCTTGTTGAAGAGCATTCTTGAGGGCCAGACAGAGGCTGTCTGCCAGACTGAGACGTCGGTTTTCAAGAGCCATCTGCCGGTTGAGATGAATAATGTCGAAGCATAGTAGTTGCGCTTGAAGTAGCAGTTGTTGACGGCGCTCATTTCGTTGGCTGGTTCTTACGTTTCCGGCCAGACGGCGTTGCTTGCGTTGGTTGGCCCGTATGGGGGGGAGGTCAAAACTTTGCGAAATGACCAGTTCGGAACTGGCCAGTCCACCCGCCCCGCGTTGCAGGAATGGGCTGTATTCTATGGACGGCGCAGGCATGGCATTTTCAACTTCGTCTTCCAGGTTTTGTTGTTGGTTGGCGGCTGTAAGGGCCTGCAACTCAAGGTTACGTTGTTCAACGAGTTGAAGAATGTCTGAAACGCTTTGGGCCTGTAACGCTGTAGCCGGCAGCAAGCCCAGCCATAAGGCTGGCAGTGCGTAGTGCAGAAAGCGTCGGCCAAGGCGGATTAATGATGGAGTATGTGTCATGGTGTGTTGAGCATTTTTTTGTTTATTGAGTGATGTTTTCAGTCGAGGCCTGTGAGGTGGAATCTGTTCCGTCGCACTTGGTTTCCGGTTGGCGCGGAGGGAGCAGTTTGTGCTGCCCCATCCATTCATAGACAATCGGAATGATAAAGCCGTTGAGCAATGTGGAAGTAAGTAAACCACCCAATATGACCTTGGCCATGGGGCTTTGAATTTCGTTTCCCGGCAGGCTGCCGCGCAAGGCCAGTGGCACGAGAGCTAGAGCCGAGCAGAGGGCCGTCATGAGAATGGGGTTAAGACGGTCCATTGAACCTTGCATGACGCATTGGCGCAGGCTGAGGGTCGTGGTGTGGCGCAGCTGTGCATAATGACTGATAAGAAGCATACCGCCGCGGGTGGCAATGCCAAAGAGAGAGATAAAGCCGATAATTGCCGGAATGCTGATTTCGCCTGCCGTCAGTCGCAAGGCAAGTATGCCGCCAACGAGGGCCAGAGGCAGGTTAAGCAGGACAACGGCACTTTCAAGGGCATGGCGGAACTGCAGATAGAGTAGCAGGAAGATAACAGCCACGCTCAACAGCGAAGCCAGCAGGAGGATGCGGCTTGCATGTTGTTCATTTTCAAACTGCCCGCCGTATTCAATATGGTAGCCTTCGGGCAGCTGAATGCGGTCGTTGATGCGGTGGCGTATGTCGTTGACTACGCTGCGCAGATCGCGGCCGCTGGCATTGGCTGAAATGACGATTTTTCGTTCTACGTTTTCGCGGTTGATGGTGTTCGGTCCCATGGTAGAGTTGACTTCCGCTATATTAGCCAGGGGAATTTTGCGTCCGTCGGGGGTGTCTATCATAAGGTCGCGTATGCGTTCGCGATTGCAGCGGTCGTGTTCGGCCGCGCGCACCACGAGGTTGAAACTGCTGCCGTTTTCATACACCTGCGATACGGTAAGTCCCGCCATATGGGTGCTTACAAAAGTGTTGAAGTCGGCCAGGCTGATGCCATATTGACGCAACATGTCACGGCGAGGCTTGATTTCCAGTTCCGGACGTTCAATCTGTTGTTCTACATTAAGGTCGGCAATGCCGTCCACGTCGCTGATGGCCGATTTGATTTCCTGTCCCAGTTCGAACATCTTGTTCAGGTCTGTACCAAACAATTTGATGGCAATGCTGGCCTGTGTTCCGCTGAGCATGGCGTCAATACGGTGACTGATGGGCTGACCGATTTCGATGTTGGCTCCGGTAATGACCGAAAGCTTGTGGCGGATGTCGTTCATCATCTCTTCGTGTGAGCGTTTGTCCAGTTGGAAGGGAGCTTCAATTTCCGATACGTTCACGCCCAGGGCATGTTCGTCAAGTTCAGCTCGTCCCGTTTTGCGGGCCACGGTGCGGATTTCGGGTACTGTCATCAGTATTTGCTCTGCCCGGCGACCGATCTTGTCTGATTCTTCCAAAGAAATACCTGGCAGTGAGCTGATGTTGATGGTGAGTGACCCTTCGTTGAATTTGGGTAGGAAACTGTGTCCCAGCGTAAAGAAAATACCCAATGCCATGACAAACAGTGCCACGGTTGACCATACTACGGGGCGTTTGTGATTGAGGGTCCAATACAGCCAGCGGGCGTAGTGCCGCTTGAGCCATACGGTGAGAAAAGCTTCGCGCGGAATGCCGCCTTTCTGCTTTCCGCCCAGCAGGTAACTGCAGAGCACGGGGGTAAGTGTCAGGGCTACAATGGTGGATGCCAGCAAGGCTACAATAAATGCTATACCCAAAGGTATAAGCATACGTCCTTCCATGCCGCTGAGGTAGAAGAGAGGAAGGAAACTCACAATGATGATGGCTGTGGAGTTGAGTATGGGCATACGTACTTCACGTGAGGCATCGAATACCACCTTTATTACAGGACGCTGCTGTTCCGGCGGCAGGGTGCGGTTGTGGCGCAGGTGTTTCCATACGTTTTCCACGTCGACAATCGCATCGTCAACCAGCGATCCGATAGCAATGGCCAGTCCGCCCAGACTCATGGTGTTGACGCTCATGCCAAAGTAATGGAGCACAATTAGCGTAATCAGCAACGAAATGGGGAGGGTGACAAGAGATATGAGGGTAGTGCGTACATTGGCCAGAAAGAGGAAAAGCACGATAACTACAAAGATGGCGCCTTCGTAGAGTGATTGCTTGACATTGTGTATCGAACTCTCTATGAATCGTGACTGGCGGAAAATGTCGGTTGAGATGTGAACATCGGGAGGCATGTTTTTTTTCAGGTCTTTCAGGGTAGCTTCCAGCCTGTTGGTCAGTTCAATTGTGCCCGTATTAGGTTGTTTGGTAACGGTGAGCAGTACGGCCGGTTTGCCTTTTTCGGAGGCAGTGCCGAGTCGGGGCATCTGTGCGCCGACCTGCACGTCGGCCACGTCGGCCAGAGTTACTGTATTGCCATTGATGCTTTTTACGGCTACGTTACCCAGTTCCTGTACGTCATGAGTCGATACCACACCGCGCACGATGTATTCGTTGCCGTATTCATAGATTACGCCGCCGTTGGTGTTGCGGTTCATTTGGTCGGTAGCAGCCAGTACTTCCGCCAGTGTTACGCCGTAGTGGCTCATGCGGCCGGGATGGAGCAGAATCTGATATTCCTTGATGTCACCGCCCAGAACGGCTACCTGTGATACTCCGCCGGCCTGCAGCAGGCGTGGGCGCACGGTCCAGTCGGCCAGGGTACGCAGGTCCATCATTGACGTGCTGTCGGCAGTCAGGCCTACGATGAGCACTTCACCCAAAATGGATGACTGTGGTCCCAGGGTAGGTTGCCCCACGTTTTCGGGTAATGATTCTTTTACGGCCGTCAGCTTTTCCGAAACGATTTGGCGGGCCAGATAGAGGTCGGTATCCCAGTCAAATTCGACCCATACTACCGAAAAGCCCGTAGTAGACGATGAGCGCACGCGGCGCACGTGAGTAGCGCCGTTAACTGCAGTCTCTATGGGAAACGTAACCAGTTGTTCCACTTCTTCGGCAGCCATGCCGCCCGCTTCGGTCATGACAACTACTGTCGGGGCGTTCAAGTCAGGAAAGACGTCGACTTCAGTCTGGCGGGTTACATAAATACCACCCAGGGTGAGCAATACCGCCGGCACCAGAATGAGGAGGCGGTTATGAAGCGAGAAATGTATGATTTTGTTCAGCATGATGTTCCCGTTTTTTTAGTGTTGGTGTGAATGCGACGGAATGCTGCGGCTGGCCGAGGCCAGACGTACTTGTGTGGCGCCACGCGTTACGACCCGCTCTCCGTTTTTGAGTCCGCTTTTTATTTCCACCCGTTCGCCGTCGGTTTCACCTGTTACTACTTCACGGCGTTCATAGCAGGATGCGTCGTTCTGCACATATACAAAGTTGATGCCTTCTTCATCCGTAAGAGCTGAAATCGGGAGACTGATTACATCCTGACGAGGCGTGGTGAGCAGGTAGGTCTCGACAAAGGCTCCCGGCATCACGTCGGCCCGGTTGCTGAACTCAAAGGTTACCGGAATGTAGGAAGAGCCTTCGTTGGTCGATTTTCCGGTGGCTACAAGACGGCCGTTCATGTTTCCTATGTTGTAAAGGGTATTGCTGTATGGCGTTTTGAATTTTGCTGATGTAATGGTGCTTAGCCTTGAGTAGTAGCGTTCCGGAACATTGACTCTCAGATAAAGTTTTTGGGTTTGAGTGACGCTCATCATGGGTTGTCCTACACTGACGTAGTCGCCTTCCTTTACCATACAGGTCTTTACATATCCGCCCAGCGGCGATTTGACGGCCACTCCGCCGGCTTTGTTTCCGGCATAGGCTTCGTAGGCAATGCGGGCCGTTTCGTAGTTGCCTTTGAGGGTGTTGAATTCGGATTGGGTGATGATTCTTTCCTTTACGAGTCCGGCTGCCCGTTCGTATTCGGATTTGGCTGTCAGATAGGCAATCCGTGCTTTTTGACCCGGGTCATCCTGCAGTTTGCGTGAAGATATGGTAAATACGGTGCTGCCATTGCTTATGGGCATACCTTCAGTAATGGGACGCTGGAATTTGACAATGCCGGGTACGGTTGCTACGATGGTGGCTTCGGCACCCGACGCTTCCAATATTTTTCCACCGGCAGGAATGACACCACAGAATTTGCCGGGACGGACAGTTTCAGTTACAATGCCGGCCGACTTGGCTTGGGCTGGTGAAATGACAATTTCGTTTGCTGTTGTTTCGTGGTCGTGTGCTTCAGCTTCTTCGGTATGTGAGTCGTGCTGTTGGCATGAAACTACGAGCAGCAACCCCAGAAAGGTTGTTGTAAGAATGTTTTTGTTCATAGAGGTTGTGTAGGTGATATAGAGTAATTAATACATTTTTCAGTCTGCAAAATTATAATAAAAGTTGTGCAACCTGGTTGCAAATTGCCGGGATACGTTTTTTCCTTGGTTTCTGCCAGTAGGGTAAAAGCTGGCGGAAAAAATAACAAGTCGGCGTGAATTTAAAATTATGTCGGGAGAAAAAATTTCTTTCCGCCGGCTTGTTCCGGTTGGGCCGGAATGGGGCGGAGCTGTTCGGTATGAGGTGAATACAGGTGTAGCCCCGAAAAGGCAAGAACAGGGCCGGCATATTGTATGTCCGGCTCTTGTAAATTGAATTTATGGCATAACTTTTTGGTGAAACGCGCTCATTATGCTACCTTTGCATTATTGGAATAAATGGCATCATTTTCTTTATGATACAATATGTCAAACGATTGTTTTTGCTGACGCTTATGCTGTTGGGCATGAGTGTGGCTGTTGGGCAGAGCGTTACGGTATGGACGGTAGACAATCTGCCTATGGTACATTTGCAGGATGCCCGTCGCTATGTGTGTGACCCCGACGGCTTACTTTCGGTTGCGGCACGTGATTCGGCCGATCGGATGCTGGCCCGTCTGGAACAGACAAAAGGCATAGAAAGCGTGGCGGTCATCGTGAAGCGTCTGGAAGGTGGCGACTGTTATGAATTCGGCATGCAGCTGGCACGGAAATACGGCGTGGGAAGCAAAAAGCAGAATAGTGGTTTGATTGTAGTGGTCAGTACGGAAGACCGCGGATATTATATCCTGACCGGCCGCGGGCTGGAGGGAGCATTGCCTGATGCCATCTGCCGTCGCATACAGAACCGATATATGGTGCCGGCCCTGAAGGCAGGCAACTGGGATGAGGCCGTAGTAGCTTCAGTATTGGCTATAACGCGTTATGTTCAGGGCGACCATTCGCTCAGCCCCGAGCAGCGTACGGACGACGACACGTTCAGTATGTGGGCCGGTTTGTTTGTAGCCATGGCCATTGTGGCCTTAATGATTGTGATTGCTCGTCGCGACCGCCGTTCGCGCCGTTGTCCGCAGTGTCATAAGGGACAGATGGTGGTTACTCATCGCCAGCGCTTTCGCGCACCCGATGGGCGCATGATGATGCGGGTAACGCGTCAGTGCAGCCGTTGTGGTTATACGGAACTGGTGGACGAGGACGATGAGGATGACGACCATCATACCGGTATGCTGGCCGGCTTCCCGTTCCTTTTTATGGGCGGAGGTCACGGTCATGGCGGTGGTGGCGGATTTGGCGGCGGAAGCTTCGGTGGCGGCAGTTTTGGCGGCGGCGGAAGCGGCGGCCGGTTCTGACGGAATAAGCAAAGAATATTTTTTAATACCTATTGGATATGAAGAAAACATACATCGTTTGGGCAGTAGTGGCCCTTGTTGTCCTCATACTGATTGCAGTGCCTTGGACGAGTTATAACAGCATGGTGACCAACCAGGAAACGGTTACTACGGCATGGAGCAATGTGGAATCGCAGTATCAGCGCCGTGCGGATTTGATTCCGAATCTGGTGAATACCGTGAAGGGTTATGCCACTCATGAACGCGAAACGCTGGAAGGCGTGATGAACGCCCGTGCCAAGGCTACTCAGGTTACGGTAGATCCCACTCAGCTGACTCCGGAAAAACTCCAGCAGTTCCAGCAGGCGCAGGGTCAGCTTTCAACGGCTTTGGGACGACTGATGATGGTGGCTGAGAATTACCCGAACCTGAAGGCCAATGAAAATTTCTCAGAACTGCAGGCCCAGCTGGAGGGCACCGAAAACCGTATCAACGAGAGCCGTCGTCTTTATAATGAGGCTGTACAGGTTTATAATGTGGGAATCCGTCGATTCCCGGCAGTTATTTTTGCCCGTATGTTCGGATTTGAACCGCAAACCAAATTTGAAGCTGACAAGGCTGCCGAAAAAGCACCCGAAGTGAAATTCTAAAAATAAAAACAATATAACAAAATGGATAGCAAACAGCGCTATATGATGCGAGGCGTCAGCGCCATGAAAGAGGATGTGCACAACGCCATTAAAAATATTGACAAGGGAATCTTTCCGCAGGCTTTCTGCAAGATTATTCCCGACATTCTGGGCGGTGACCCTGAGTATTGCAACATTATGCACGCTGACGGTGCCGGTACCAAGTCTTCTTTGGCTTATATGTACTGGAAGGAAACCGGCGACCTTTCGGTCTGGAAGGGTATTGCGCAGGATGCCCTGATTATGAATACCGACGATTTGCTTTGTGTGGGAGCCGTTGACAATATTCTGGTGTCGTCAACCATCGGGCGTAACAAAATGCTGATTCCCGGCGAGGTAATTTCGGCCATTATCAACGGAACTGACGAACTCCTGCAGCAAATGCGCGACATGGGTATCGGTATTTATGCTACTGGTGGCGAAACGGCCGACGTAGGCGACCTGGTGCGTACCATTATTGTGGACAGCACCGTAACGTGCCGCATGAAACGCAGTGATGTCATCAACAATGCCAACATCCGTCCGGGTGACGTTATTGTGGGTCTTTCGTCATGTGGTCAGGCTACTTATGAAATGGAATATAACGGCGGAATGGGAAGTAACGGACTGACCAGCGCACGCCATGATGTGTTTGCCAAATATCTGGCTGAGAAATATCCGGAAAGTTACGACCACGCTGTGCCTGATGAACTTGTTTACAGCGGTTCGTACAAACTGACGGATGCAGTGGAAGGAGCTCCCGTAAATGCCGGGAAACTGGTGCTTTCACCCACCCGTACGTATGCACCGGTAGTGAAGAAGTTGCTCGACGAAATGCGTCCTCAAATTCACGGTATGGTGCATTGTACCGGAGGTGCGCAGACTAAGGTGTTGCACTTTGTGGGTGAAAATTGTCGCGTGATTAAGGACAACATGTTCCCCGTACCGCCACTTTTCAAGGCGATTGCTGCCGAGAGCGGAACAGATTGGGCCGAAATGTACAAGGTATTTAATATGGGACATCGCCTGGAGGTGTATGTGTCGCCAAAGCAGGCAGAGAAGGTTATTGCTGTCAGCAAATCGTTTAATATTGATGCTCAGGTAGTTGGCCGTATTGAGGAGGGACCGCGTTCGTTGACTATCAGAAGTGAATTCGGCGAGTTCAATTATTAAGGAGCAACCTTGATGCGAAAAAGAACAATTTGAAATGAAAAAAGAACAATACAGCAACCCTGCATCTCCCGTGCATCCCAAACGGCGTAAGACGATTCGTATGGAATTAAGCCTTGACATGGCTTTCGTATTGTTGGTACTTGTCTGGCTTGGCGGTTACGATGTGATATCCCGTTTGGTTACGGATATCAGGGATGCCGAGGTCTGGTACGAGGCTGACCGGCTGACGGTTCGCCTGCTGTCTGCACTCGGATGGTTGCTTATTGTTTGGCAGTTTACAAAAGCAGTAATCAATGGCTGGAAAAAATAGTTTACTGGAAAAGCTCGACGGCCTGATGGCCCGTTTTGAGGAGGTAGCAACGCTGATTACAGACCCTGCCGTAATTGCTGACCAGCAACGTTACGTCAGACTGACAAAAGAATATAAGGAACTGGAGGACCTGATGAAGGCCCGTAAGGAATATGCGGACCTGCTCGGTAATCTGGAGGAAGGAAAAAATATTTTGCTTACCGAGAGTGATCCGGAAATGAAGGAGATGGCCCGCGAGGAAGTGGCAGAATGCGAGAGTAGGTTGCCACAGTTGGAGGAGGAAATCAAGTTGATGCTTGTGCCTAAAGATCCGGAGGACAGCAAAAATGCGATACTTGAAATTCGCGGAGGTACGGGCGGTGACGAGGCTGCATTGTTTGCCGGTGATCTCTTCCGTATGTACACCAAATATGCTGAACGGAAGGGCTGGAAACTGGAAGTGTCGAGTGCCAGCGAGGGAGCGGCAGGCGGATTTAAGGAAATCGTCTGTTCAGTGACGGGTGCCGATGTGTATGGCACGCTCAAGTATGAGAGCGGTGTGCACCGCGTGCAGCGCGTACCGGTGACGGAAACGCAGGGCCGTGTACATACTTCGGCAGCAACCGTAGCTGTGCTTCCGGAGGCAGAGGCTTTTGATGTAGTGATCAATGAGGGCGAAATCAAGTGGGATACGTTCCGCTCCAGTGGTGCCGGTGGACAGAATGTCAATAAGGTTGAGTCCGGTGTACGTTTGCGTTACAACTGGAAGAATCCCAATACCGGTGAGGTGGAGGAAATTTTGATTGAATGTACGGAGACACGTGATCAGCCCAAAAACAAGGAACGTGCTTTGGCGCGCCTGCGTACGTTTATTTATGACAAGGAACATCAGAAGTATGTGGATGACATTGCTTCACGTCGTAAGACTCTTGTATCTACGGGTGACCGATCGGCCAAAATTCGTACTTACAATTATCCGCAAGGACGTATTACTGACCACCGTATAAACTACACCATTTATAATCTGGCCGCTTTTATGGATGGCGACATACAGGATTGTATAGACCATCTTATTGTGGCAGAAAATGCAGAACGGCTCAAGGAAAGCCAACTTTAATGAAAGGCTAGGTCATATCCGTTCTAAGTTGATCATAATTGAATAAAAAAGACTCCCATTATAGTTGCATTGCTCTATAATGGGAGTCTTTTTTATTGGGGATTTAGGTTTATTCAGCTTCAGGCGTTTCGTCTGTATCAGGAGCATCATTGTTTCCTTCCAGATTGTCAGCATCAGTAAGGGTAGTGTCATCAGTATCGTCAGCTCCTTCAGCCAAAGCTTCTTCAATACGGTTGACCAGTTCTTCGAACTCTTCGGGGTTGTAGAGCCGGGTGAGTTTGATGATGCGTCCTTTTCTGTCAATGAGTACGTTTCGGGTAATGCCGGATTCGCGGTCAGCATAAGAGGCGAAAACATCGGCATGTTCGTCAAGAGCCATGGGGTAGGTGGTACCTACTGATTTCATGAAAGCCTGAACTTTCTCAAGTGGCTCTTCGCGGTCAATGCCAAGCAGGGTGAATTCTGGGTCATCACGATGCACCTGCCATATTTCTTCTTCAATGTGTGGCATTTCTTTGCGGCAGACACCACACCAACTGGCCGTAAACTGCAGCATGACAACTTTTCCGCGTTGTTCAGACAGTTTGAAAGTTGATCCGTCTGTCAGTTTCAGACTAAAGTCGGGAGCCATGTCACCTACTTTTACTTTGAACCCCGTGGCTGTATCAACCTGAGCGGTTGGTGCGGTGGTTTCCTGAGCCTGAGCGGCAGCGGGAGAACCGATGGTAAAGCAGGCCATAAGACAGCCGGCCCATAAAGGGATTTTTTTGTAGAAGGAATTTCTTTTCATCTTTGTTTTCCGGATATTTGGTTAGGATATATTTAATTTAAAGGGGGTATTTCACCTTATTTATATTGGTGAGGTAATCAGATTTCTTCAGTTAAGACAAAAATACGCAATTCCACGCATACAAGCTCTGTGGAACACGAAAAAAAGACTAACTTTGCAATGACTATTGTTTGCAATGGAGAAACAGACCATAAATAGCAACCCATAATACACACAACTATATTTCAGTCATTATGATTAATCGTCAACAACTCATTCAGTTTATTCGGGAGCAGCAGTCGTTCCTCTGCGTAGGTCTTGATACGGACACCAAGAAAATTCCGTCGTGTCTGCAACAGGACCCTGATGCTATTTTTACTTTCAATAAGGCCATTGTGGATGCTACCGCGCCTTATTGTGTGGCTTACAAACCTAATTTGGCATTTTATGAAAGTGCAGGTATTAAAGGTTGGGAAGCTTTTGAGCGCACTGTGCGTTATATTAAAGAACAATATCCCCGTCATTTTATTATAGCTGACGCCAAACGTGGTGACATTGGTAATACTTCAGCCATGTATGCGCGCAGTTTTTTTGGTGAACTTGACATTGATTCGCTGACAGTGGCTCCTTATATGGGACAGGATAGTGTGACTCCATTCCTTAATTATGAAGGAAGATGGGTAATTTTGCTGGCTTTGACCAGTAATCCAGGATCTGCTGATTTCCAATTGATGAAAGATGAGAATGGGGAATGCCTTTTTGAACGCGTGTTGCGTATTTCGCAGCAGTGGGCCGGAGCTGACCGTATGATGTATGTTGTAGGTGCTACACAAGGTGTTTTGTTTGAGCGAGTACGTCGTGTTGTTCCTCAGCATTTCTTGCTGGTACCCGGAGTTGGTGCTCAGGGTGGCTCGTTGGAGGAGGTATGCCGGTATGGTATGAATTCCGACTGCGGATTGCTGGTCAATTCTTCGCGCGGTATTATTTATGCAGATGGTTCTGACCAGTTTGCAGCGGCAGCGGCCGAGCAGGCTCGTAAATTACAGGAGCAAATGGCTGAGCAACTCAAGCTGCATGCTTGATATGATGGATTTTGACAGGCTTTCTTAGGCCCAAAATGAAAATGGCTGGCACTTTAATAAAAAAATGTGCCGGCCATTTTTGTAAGATGTGAAGGGGATAAGAAATGTTGGGAAAAATGTGTATATTTACAAGGTAAAAACAAACAACCTGAATTTATTTTACTTATGAAGAACTTAGGAAAAAGACACTGTTTAATGGCCTTTTTGGCTTTGTGTGTGGTGATACCTGTGGCAGGTAGGAATCGGGGTGAGGAGGCTGCCATGCAGGTTATTGAAAGAGTTACTCAAAAACACAAATTGCCGGTAACTTTAAGCATCAAAAAAAATACGTCGGAATCTAAGCGCGAGACATATTTTCAGTATTCCGTGAACAAGGGCATATTGAAAATAGAAGGCAATTCTCCGATTTCGTTATGCAGAGGTTTTTATGATTATGTAAAATCACAACATTGTGGAATATATAGTTGGACCGGAACGAATATCGTATTGCCGGATGTGTTGCCGGAAACAGATGATAAAAAGGTGGAATCCCCATTTGAAAATCATTATTTGTATAATGTCTGCACGTATGGTTATTCAATGCCTTATTGGGATTGGGAGCGTTGGGAAAAAGAAATTGACTGGATGGCCGTTCATGGTTTCAATATGCCTTTAGCTTTGGTAGGTTATGAGGGAATTATGTATCGTGTATGGAAAAAAATGGGACTTACGGATGATGAAATTAATCAGTATTTTGTCGGGCCGGCTCATTTGCCTTGGATGAGGATGGGAAATGTAAGTGGTATTGACGGGCCGCTTAATGAAGACTGGCATCGTGACCAAATAGCGCTTCAACATAAAATACTTGATCGTATGCGAAGTTTGGGAATGAAGCCTATTTGTCCCGCTTTTCCTGGTTTTGTTCCTCCTGCTTTCAAACGGCTTTATCCCAAGTTGAATTTATTGCAGTCGCATTGGGCCGGCAGTTTCAGTAATTGGATGCTTTCGCCGGACGAAGATTTGTTTACGCAGATTGGTATAGCCTTTATAAAGGAATGGGAAAAGGAATTTGGACCATGCGACTATTATCTGATCGACAGTTTTAACGAGATGGAAATTCCCTTTCCCGCAAAGGGATCAAAGGAGCGGTATGATTTGTTGGCTCATTATGGAGAACGGGTTTATGAATGTGTGAAGAAGGCTAATCCAAACGCAACTTGGGTTATGCAGGGATGGATGTTTGGTTATCAACGTGATATTTGGGATTATGAAACATTAGGCGCTTTGCTTTCAAAAGTACCAGACAAAAAAATGTTGTTGTTGGATTTGGCTGTTGATTATAACAAGCATTTCTGGCATTCTCAGGTAAATTGGGAATATTACAAAGGTTTTTATAACAAACCTTGGGTTTATAGTGTGATTCCCAATATGGGGGGAAAAACAGGAATGACAGGTATGCTGGAATTTTATGCAAATGGTCATTTGGAGGCGTTGGCATCTGCAAATAAGGGGAATCTGGTGGCGCATGGCATGGCGCCGGAAGGAATCGAAAACAATGAGGTAATATATGAACTTCTTAGTGATGCCGGGTGGAGTGACCGTAGAATAGACTTGCAGCAATGGCTCAAAGACTATTCTTTGAATCGTTATGGCCATTATCCTGATGCGCTTCAAGCTTATTGGAAAGGATTGTTGAAGTCAGTATATGGCAGTTTTACGGATCATCCAAGATATAACTGGCAGTTTAGACCGGGAACCGTACGCAAAGGTTCGATTAATGCTAATCCTGAATTTTATAAGGCTGTCGAAAACTTTGTTTCTCTAGCAGATGAGTTTGCCAATCAGCCGCTTTATCTGGCAGACCTGTTGGAAGTTTCTGCTTTATATTTGGGAGCAAAAGCCGAATTGCTGGTGCAAGCTATAGACAATATGTATATAGTCGGGGATACATTGCAGGCAATTGCATATGAGAAGGATTTTGAACATATTATGTTGGGAATGGACCGATTGTTGGCAGCTCATCCGAATTTAAAACTTGAACGCTGGATTGATTTTGCACGTAAGCATGGTACGGATGAATCTCAACGCAAACATTATGAATGTAACGCCAAGCGTATTGTAACTATATGGGGACCTCCTGTTGACGATTATTCTGCCCGTGTTTGGTCCGGATTAATTCGTGATTATTATTTGCCTCGCTGGAAGCATTATTTTGCTTCAAGAAAAACTGGGAAAACTTTTGATTTCGCCTCCTGGGAGCGTAATTGGGTTGAACGGTCACAGGGATGCTCAAAAGTGATTGTTCCGAATGATGTTGTGGCAGAAGTTAGAAACTTAATGGATTATGCAGCTTATATAACTCCTGAAATAGTGCCGGATGTTACTAATGGCATGTTGGGGTGTTGGAATTTGCATGCGGAAAAAGTTGACAGTATTGTTTGTCGGATACCTGCAACGTCTTTAAGTTCACTAAAAGCTGTAAAAGTTGAGTCAGATGTTCCTGGAATATCTTTGCAAAGTTTGAACGTAGAGGCTGATGGCCGGATTGTATCATCACTAAAAAATAACCAGACGGAAAATGGGGAGCAGAAACAATGTATGGTTTATCCATTAATGATTGATAATTCTGTGAAAGGAAATAATGGTACCATTTTGCGTATGGTCTTATACAATGGAAATTCTATGAATGGAAGAGTACGTATCTCCCTACTTGCAGAATAGTTGTTAATCTTAGACGAAAAAAGGTGGCATTATTGTAATATGATGCCACCTTTTTCTTTGTTTGTATGGAAATGTTATTCCATGCTCCATTCTTCCGGATTTTTTAATCCACTTAAAAAATCTTTGGTTTCCATCCGACGTTTACCGGCAGGTTGTAATTGGAGAATTTCTATCCATTCTTTCTGACAGGCTACGAACAGATGTTTTTTATTGGCTACGTATAACTGTCCACAATGATTTATTGGGGGCATGTTGGATGAATCAACAAGTGAGGTTTTAAATATTTTGAGTTCTTTGGTTGGGGCTGTTTCTGTGCCTGTATGGCATAAGGTAGTCCACGCACCAGGTGATGGGCTGAGGCCTCGTACCAGATTGTGAATTTGATGGGAGTGGTTGCACCAGTTGATACGACATGTATCTTTAAAAATCTTGGGTGCAGCGTGTAATTCTACGCCCGTTGTGGGTTGTGGGTGAGTTGAAACTTTTTCGTCTAAAATTAGTTGCGTTGTATTTACAACGAGTTTCGCTCCCAAATCTTGCAAGCGGTTATGGAGAGAACCGGCGTCTTCATCAGGATCAATGTCCAAAGTGGCTTGTTCTATGATATCACCGGTATCGATGTCGTGTTGAAGAAAGAAAGTTGTGACTCCACTTTGCTTTTCTCCTTGAATAATGGCCCAGTTAATTGGTGCTGCACCGCGGTATTGAGGTAATAAGGAAGCGTGAAGGTTAAACGTTCCCAAAGGAGGCATTGCCCATACAACTTCAGGAAGCATACGAAATGCTACTACTATTTGTAAATGTGCTTGTAGCTCTTGTAGTTGTTGTAGAAAAGCAGGGTCTTTTAAGCGTTCCGGCTGTAAAAGCGGAAGTCCCTTTTCTTTTGCGTATTCTCCTACGGCAGAGGATTGAAGTTTACTTTGGTGACGCCCCATAGGTTTATCGGGCATAGTAACTACACCTACTATATTGAATCCATTTTCAATTAGAGCTTTAAGTGGGGCTACGGCAAATTCCGGCGTGCCCATATAAATAATGCGTAAATCTTTCTTTTCCATATAATGTATTTTTCCAAAAATGGCGTGATTTATTCTTCTGAGAAATCAACAAGAACTTGACGGTAGTAAGCATACAAGTGTACTTTGTTGACAAAACCAACGAAATGATGTTGATGCTCAACTACGGGCAGCACATCAGCTTCTGTTTGTTCAAAGTGGTGCATGACCTGTGCCATAGGTTCGTCCGTGGTGAGCGTGTAGGTTGGTGACTCCATGAGTTGACGAGCCGTATAGTAACGGTAGAGCTCTTGGCGGAATATGATTTTACGTAAATTTTTCAGATTGATTTGTCCCAGTAATGTTCCACTACGGTCTACTACGGCAAATACATCTGTGTTTTCATTGCTTACACGAGCTACAATTTGCCCGAGATTCATGTCGGGAGTAATGCGGGGACTGTTTTTCTCAATAATGGAGTTGAGTGACATGAGGGTAAGTACTGAATGGTCTTTGTGATGCGTGAGCAGTTGTCCCTTTCGTGCCAGACGCATGGAGTATATACTGTGTGGCTCAAATACGATGATGGTCAGGTAAGCCGCGATAGATACGATCATCAGGGGGACAAACAGTGCGTATCCACCCGTTAGTTCTGCTATTAGAAATACTCCCGTAAGAGGTGCATGAAATACTGCGCTCATTACGCCCGCCATACCCAGAAGGGCGTAATTCGTTTCCGGAACATGAACGCCTAAAATGTTATAATGGTTCCAAATTCGTGAAAAAATAAAACCTCCCAAACATCCTAAAAAAAGGCTGGGAGCAAATGTTCCGCCGCAACCTCCTCCGCCATTGGTTGCCGTAGTGGCGAAAACTTTGGTAAAGACAATCAGAACCAGGTATATTAATAACCATGAAGAATGTCCAAAGAATAGAGAATGGTCCATTACACTTTCCCATTGAGCGTTACTCGTTCCGTCCAACAATAGAGAAATTGTAGAGTATCCTTCGCCATAAAGAGGCGGGAAAAGATAAATGAGTAATGCCAGAATACTTCCTCCTAAAGCTATACGGCCATACATATTGCTGATACGACCAAAGACTTGTTCAAAGGAGTTCATGGCGCGGGTAAAGTAAAGTGAGACCAATCCGCAGACAATACCGAGGGCAATGGACGATGGTATACGGTCAACAGAAAACGGATCCAAAAGACGGAAATCAAACATGGCATCTGTGCCGGTAAGTACATACGTAACGGATGCTGCCGTAACGCTGGTTACGAGTAACGGAAGCAGCGAGGCCATGGTAAGATCTATCATTAGGACTTCAAGCGTGAAGACAAGTCCGGCAATTGGTGCTTTGAAAATTCCTGCTACGGCGCCTGATGCTCCGCAACCGATAAGAAGCATCAGGGTTTTGTGGTCCATTTTAAAGATACGTCCCAGTTCTGAACCTATTGCTGATCCGGTAAGGACAATAGGTGATTCAGCTCCGACAGAACCTCCGAATCCGATGGTGACCCCTGAGGCAATAATACTTGACCAGCAGTTATGTCGTTTGATGTGTCCCTGACGTCTGGAAATGGCATACAGAATTTTGGTAACTCCATGACCGATGTCATCACGTACGCAATAACGGATAAACAACGCTGTAAGGGTAATTCCTACTACAGGATATACAAGAAGTAACCATTCAGGGCCACCGGCATCAAACGGATGGGTGAGCAGTTCTTCTATGGTATGTATAAGCCATTTCAAGATATAGGCAGCCAAGGCTGTAAAGAGACCCACAAAAAAACTGAGTATCAGAATCTGCTGTCGTTGGCTGATATGGCGTTCAACCCATTGCAGGGCTTTGGTGGAGGAAAACGTATGGATCATTTATATGGTTGTGATTTCTCTTTCTTCTTTTTTCGTTTCCATTTTAAGGAAAGAAGTCGGGGCCAGATTTTATTCGCGGATTATCTTTATAACGTTGCCATCGCTCAATTTGATGATTGATGAAGGCTTTGACGGCTCTTTTTCCTGCTGTCTGCTGCAACAAATATAGTCAACGCTTTGTCGGATTTCTTCTGTGATATCAGAATAAGTTTGTGGTGAAGGTTGACCGCTAATGTTGGCGGATGTGGAAACTATGGGGCGTTTGAATTGCATACAGAGTTGCCTACTGAATGCTTCTTTTGTAATCCGGATGGCAGCGCTCCCGTCTGGAGCCAGCAGGTTCGGGGCCAAATAGCGTGGGTGATCATAAATGATGGTTAGTGGTTCGGAACTGTTTTCAATAAGTTCCCATGCCATCGTGGGCACATCCTGCACGTAAGCCTCGATTTTGGCTTCAGAATCGACCAGGGTAATAAGAGCTTTGGCATCAGCACGTTGTTTGATTTTGTAAATTTTGCTGACAGCTTCGGCATTGGTAGCATCACATCCTATACCCCAAATTGTGTCTGTGGGGTATAGGATGATGCCGCCGTGGCGCATCACATCAATAGCTTTGCGGATGTCTTCCTGCGCCTCGTGGGTTAATGAAGTTTCTTTCTTCATGGTTTGGTGGTTATGTCTTTGGGCTCTTCCAGGAATCCTCTTGTAACCTTTTCGGTGAAGATCCGCTTCTTGTTCCAATGGAAAGGTGCATAATCGTAGTTGGTCTTTAAGGTATTGTTCTTCATGAGCAGACCGTCTACTGATTTTGCGTATAGTAGTGGCAGATCGAATGTTTCAAATTCATTGTTTACAATGCGGATGGCATTTTTCTTACCTCCATGGAATGGCTTGTCAGAAAGATGAGGTATTTCCGGATAGATGGAGATGACAGCGTTGGTGAATTGATACTGGCTGGTCAAGGCATTGATAAAGCGGTTGTTTGTGATAAGCAAGTCACGGCAAGCTCCGCTTTCGTACCATCCGTTGCAGTCACCACAGAGCAGGATTGCTGTGCCGGAAGTATGGTCAAATAGGTTGTCCTTGCAAACGGTTTTCAGTGGAGAACTGAACAGAGCGCCGCGAGCGCGGTTATTACGTACGATGTTGTGGCTGAATTCGATGGTTGGACACCATGTAAGGTCTTCAATACCATATCCCGGGCCGATTTGTGGGTCAAGATCTTCTTCGAATTCAATTAGATAGCGGTGGGCACCCAATTCAGTTGGCGTATCCATTGGCTTGATGGATTTGATCCGGTTCTTTTGTGACAGTTCTTGCATGGAGTCCGCTAATACAAAACTTACTTCATCGCCAGCATCGCCCCATTTGAAGCCCCATGCTTGTCCATGACCGAAAGAGGTTTCGAGCGTACGGCTGTTGACGCGTTTGTCTACTTTTAGATAGATGCCATGTACGTTGATAGCATCGTCCATCATATGTTCGTACAGACCATTGCGTGAGATGATTTTGCCTTTACACTGTGAGAAGTGGGTCGCGTCAGCTTGTGTGGTAAAGTAGCGTGGATCATCTTTTCCGCGCAAACATACGCCAAATCCGTCAAGTGTGATATTGGTACAACGATAGGCAATGAGTCCCATGCCTTCAGCATAGTGTACTTTGACGTTTTTAAATGTCGTGTTTTTGCTTTCATTGGCAAAGATGCCTGGAGCCGGGCGATACCATGAGCGCATAGCAATTACCGTACCGGGAATCATGCGCGAGTCTTTCCATTTCGGAGCATGAATAATACGTGGTGATATTTCGGTTGCATCATGCAGGTCGTAACCTATATCACCTGTATTGTAAACAACGTGGCGTGTTTCTCCTTCAAAGGCAATGCCACTGCTCAGTTGGTTTTCCCATCCTTCGCCAAGGTTGGTTAACGTACCTCTTTCTTTGTCAAGTTGATAGGTCATCCATGGCGCTACTTTAAAAGTAATGCCGTCGCTGTTGTTCTTGAGAATTTCGATTTGTCCTATTTGTGGCTGACTGAAATCAATGCTGAAATTTTCGAGTGTGGTGTTGGTGCAATTGACTATGGCAAAAGGTATCAGTCTGCCATGGAAGATGAAATCTGCACCATTTCCGTTAATGCTTAAGTTGTGCCAGTCGGCCAGGTTGAACATAACCCGTTTGGGCTGGTCCTGGTCGTGATTGGATATGTAGTATGTACATTCCTGCGTAGCACTTACATGGAAGTTGTAGGTTCCTTTTGCGAAGTTCAATACTACTTTGTCTTTTTCCTGTACGCTGGATTTGATTTCTTTGAGTGCTTTTTGCAGTGCCGGCCCTATGTCCTGCTGGGTATTGGGGGATATGCCAAAGTCGCTCATGTTAAATGTCACACGGCGTGCTGATACGGGTTGCATGCTAAGCCATCCGCATGCCAGCAGGAGTGAGCAGGTAATGATCCGTTTTTTCATAAAAGTAACGTATGTGTTTTTGTAGAAGTAGATTATTCGCTAGCAGGTTCACCACTTATTTTTTTTATGCCGCCGGTTTCTGAGTAGAGTTGAACTTGGGTGGTAAAACGTTTGTTGAACAAATCTCCACCCAGATGCTCTACACGTCCGAATTGGGCAATGGAGACGGGCATAGCAGCATATTGTTTTTGATTGTCAAATATCTGTACATCAGCCTTTCCCGGTACGATGTAGCGTAGGTCTTTTTCTTCTTTTTTCTTTTTTTCTTCAGCAATGGCTTGTGTTGTGGTTATATTCTTTATTTTGATGTAAATCGGGTCGCCAGACAAGTCGTCGGGACTTACGGGACCGAAGTATTTGGAGAAGCGGAACAAAACGTCAGCTCCGGTTTCGGATGTTGGGTCGTAGCTGAAAGTAAAAGTATGCGTTTCGCTGCTCTTTGTTCCTTCAAAAAGCATAAGCAAGCCTGCTTCCTGCTTATCAAGCTGCTCCATCATCATTTTGAGTTGTGTGCCGTCTTTGGGCATGAAGTCAGCCTGACCTTTGGCCAAAAGTGAACGGTTCTCGCGAATATCATATATTTCGTTTGCTGCCAATTCGGCCATTTTCATGGTACTTCCAGCCGCTAATATTTCTTCAGTCTTGAAATCATTCGGGTTAAGGCGGCTGGTGTTGTTGTCTTTTTCTACTTTGGGTTGCGGAAGCGAAGCTTCTGTTTCTGCCTGAGTGTTGATGGCCAGCAGGCGTCCGTCCGGCGTAAGGCTGACCAGAGGGGCAGCGCTTTTGGGATTAAGTTTAATGGTATAGGCCTGATTGCGGTCGGCTACACCATAGGGGTGGATTTTTACATCCAGCAGTTCCCATTGTTCTGTGACCTCGCGAGGTACGTTTTTCAGTCGCAGATATTTTTGGGCATAGGCTGAATATTCACCTGGTGTCAGGGTAGTTTTTCGGGCGGTTACGCTAATGAGCAGCCGTGTGTGGGGGAGGAAGTAGGTAATACCTTTTTCCGTGATACCCGGCTGGTAGTCGCGTACGTCAGTTTGTGCATTGCTGCATATTGAGCAAGATAACGTGCAGGCCAAAGCCAACAATTTCCATGAATATGATGTCTTGGATGTCATGATATGAATGCAATATAAAAGAGGTGATTAAAATTCCGTGGTGTTGTCGGTTGTCAGACTTTTGAACGCATGAGGCAGATGGCGGATGATGTCGGAGGCTATCAGGCTTTCTTCACCTGTTTCACGGGATGCCATATCGCCGGCTAATCCGTGTAGGTAAACGCCCAGTTGGCAGGCCTGCAGCGGAAGATATCCTTGTGCCAGCAGACTCAGTATGATGCCTGTCAGTACGTCTCCGCTACCAGCTGTGGCCATGCCGGCATTGCCGGTCGGGTTGAAGTGGACGGAGCCTTGCGGTGTACAGATTGCGGTGTTGTGACCTTTGAGCACAACGTAAATCTGTTTGTTGATAGCCAGACTTACAGCTTCGGAAAGAAGGTGATAGCTGCTCTCTATGTGGCGACCACACAGCCGCATCATTTCGCCCGGATGTGGGGTGATAATGGTGTCGGGGTGTACGTAACTCATCCAATTCTTGTGTTCTGCCAGAATGTTCAGACCGTCGGCATCAATAATGGTCGGAATGTTGGTATGCGTAATTTGTTCGACAAACGAACGCGCCGTAATGCTGTTTTGTCCCAATCCCGGACCAATGGCCATGGCCGTGAATTTTCGGGTAGGCACGGTGTCGGTTATGAATCCTGTTTCAGAGTCCGGTTGGTAGATGGCTTCCGGTATGGCGGTTTGCAATGGAATGCGGTTAGCTTTCGGGCCATGTACGGTAAGTATACCGCAACCGCTGCGCATACAGGCTTTGGCCGCCAGAATGGAAGCTCCGGCCATACCTTCACATCCGGCTATGAGTAGCGCGTGTCCAAAAGTTCCTTTATGGGAAAAGCACGGCCGCTTGTGCAACATTTTTTGTATGTCTTTGCGCTCTGTCAGATGATAGGGCGTCTGCATGTCGTCAATGTGATGAGTCAGCAGGCCGATATCCATGATTTCGAGATGTCCGATGTAGGGTTGTGCATCGGGGAGCATAAAGTTCAGTTTCATTACCTGCATGGTCAGGGTGTAGTCAGCCTTGACAATTTCGCAGGTGTTGAAATCGTATTCCTGTTCGCAAAGTAATCCCGAGGGGACATCGATGCTGACCACCTTGGCTTCCGACTGGTTGATGAATTTGACCAAAGCACCAAAACCGCGATCAAGCGGACGGTTAAGTCCTGTACCGAACAGTCCGTCTACAATGACACAGTCGTTACTGATTTTGGGAGGATCAAAACGGGTGGTCACTTCATTAAAGCGAAGGGTGGAGCATTCTGCAAGACGCTGCTTGTTGATGCGGCAGTCGTCGCTGAGTTTGTTCCCGGTGTTGAACAGATAGGCCGTAACGTCGTATCCTGCCTGACTGAGCATGCGGGCTGCTGCCAAAGCGTCCCCTCCGTTGTTCCCCGGTCCGGCAAAAAAAATGAAGGGGGTCTTTAAAGTCCATAATTGCATCAGACGGTTGGCTACGGCCTGGGCTGCCCGTTCCATCAGTTCAATTGAAGGGATGGGCTCGTTTTCTATGGTGTAAGTATCAAGTTCGCGAATTTGATGTGTTTGTATTATTTTCATATTGACAAAGTTAATGTATGGAGCGCAAATCGCAAAACGAAAATCTGTTTTTTTGGCGTGAGGGTATTTGTCTGAGAAACGATACCGAATTTTATTCCGGAGCTTCAGACTGCCATATATCCCATGAAGCCAATGCCTGTAAGTGGAGCATTTCAAGTCCGTTCTTCGTGACGGCTCCGGCCTGTTGGCCGCGTTTCATAAACATGGTTTCTTCGGGATTGTAAATCAAATCGTACAAAAGATGTCGTGAAGTCAGTGATTCGTAAGGCAGTGGAGGGCATTCTTCCGTGTGTGGAAACATGCCCAATGGAGTACAGTTGACAATGACGGTATATTCCTGCAGCAGTTCGGGGGTAATTTCTCCGTATGTCAGATAGGGGGCGTGCCGGCTGACCCACACGGGTTCTACGTCCAGTTGCTTCAGTCCGTAGCATACGGCTTTTGAGGCGCCCCCCGTGCCCAGTATCAGGGCTTTGCGGTGGTATGGCTGAAGCAGCGGACGGATACTTTGGCTGAAACCGATGACGTCGGCATTATAGCCCGTAAGGCGAGGGGTGCCGTCAGTGTTGCGGTCAACCTTGATGACATTGACTGCACCGATTTCGCGGGCTTGCGGACTGAGGGCGTCAAGCTGTGAAATGACTGCTTGTTTGTGGGGTATGGTTACGTTCAGCCCTCGCAGTTGCGGATAGCGGCTGACGATGTTGCGCAGTTGGGACGCATCGGGAATTTCAAAGTTCAGATATTCGGCATCGATACCTTCGTTGCTGAATTTTTCCGTAAAGAATTTCCGGGAGAAAGAGTGCCCCAGCGGGTAGCCTAAAAGTCCGTATGTATCCATGTGATGAAATAATCTTTTTCCGGTAAAAAAAAGTAAATGTTGCTCGGGCAAGTCCTTCCGGCTTGTGTGGCGGGAAGAGCTGCTCCTGCAAACAACTATATAAGTATAAGGTTATTCGGGCTTGGCTGCCGTATAGAGGGTGCTTAGTCCGAAAGTGTATCGTTTGAAGTTGACGTCGGTAAAACCGATCCGACTGATGATTTGCTGCATCTTTTCGCCTTGCGGAAATGCCTCCATCGTGGCGGGCAGGTAGGCATAGGCTTTCTTGTCCTTGGAAATGAGGCGTCCGATGTTGGGCATGTAGATGTGTGAATATAGCCAGAAGAGTTGCTTCATGGGGGCCTTGTTGGGGATGGTCAGTTCGATAATCACCAGTCGGCCGCCGGGCCGCAGCACACGAAGCATTTCACGCAATCCTTGTTCCAGATCTTCAAAATTGCGGATACCGTAGGCTACGGTTACGGCGTCAAACGAATTGTCGCTGAAAGTCAGTTGCATGCAATCCTGCTTTTCTACGCTGACCGTGCGGGCGAGGTTGGCTTCCAGAATCTTTTTGCGGGCTACGCTGAGCATGCCTTCTGAAATGTCGATGCCGGTCAGATGGGCAGGTTTGAGACGAAGGGCTGACTCCATGGCAAAGTCACCTGTGCCCGTGGCTACGTCGAGCATGTCCTGCGGGGCGTAGGGCTTGAGCGAGTCAATGGCTTCACGTCGCCACCTCTTGTCGATGCCTAAGGATAGTACATGGTTGAGCTTGTCGTAGGAGTGTGCAATGTGGTCAAACATTTTTTCTATTTGAGCCCCCTTGCGCTGGTCGTTATTGTACGGCTTTATTTTTTCTTGTTGATACATATACGATTTTTTGTCTCAATCTGGTTTGTCGTCAGCAAAGTTAGTGAATCTGCCTAAAAGAATGAAGAAGATTGAAGGCTTTTTCTATGGGGCGGTGGGATGCAGCTGTGCTTTTCCGCATGATTCGGGGAAGTGATTTCGACCTTCTGCCGGTTGTGGAAAAAACAAGGTGCCTCATAAAAAGAACAGCTTGGGAACCAGGATTTTTTAGAAGGGACTTTATTTTTATAAGTAGGCAGGTTTGGTCACGTCAGGACCAAGTCGTATCTTTGCATCCAATATTATTTCGGATGCCATGCCGGTTGGTGCGGCCGAGTGCTTGAACACCTCGTAAAAAACAAGATAAATGAAACAGAATTCCCCTGCCTTCAGTAAAGTCTTTTTACTGCTTACCGTATTGTTTTGTGTATGCCTGATTGCGGCTAATCTGCTGGAAACCAAGCAGACTTCAATCGGCGCCCTCTCGCTGACGGGCGGATTGATTGTATTTCCCATTTCCTATATCATTAACGATTGCCTGGTTGAAGTATGGGGCTTTGAGCGTGCCCGTATGGTAATTTGGCTGGGCTTTGCCATGAATGCTTTTGTGGCGCTGCTGGGCTGGTTGGCCGACCTGTTGCCGGCTGCGCCCTACTGGCAGGGCCAGGCCGGATTTCACGCCGTGTTCGGACTGGCGCCGCGCATTGTGGCCGGTTCGTTTATCGCTTTTCTGGTCGGTTCGTTCCTTAATGCCTATGTCATGAGCCGTATGAAGGTGCGTTCCGTTCATGGTCGCGGCTTTGGCTGGAGGGCTATTTTGTCGACACTGGTGGGCGAGACGGCAGATTCGCTGATATTCTTTCCCATAGCTTTGGGGGGCGTGGTTCCTTGGGATACGTTGCCTTCCATGATGGTCGCACAGGCCGTGCTGAAAACATTGTATGAAGTCATAGCGCTGCCGGTAACGTATAGGGTTGTGGGATTTGTCAAGCGTTTGGATCATACAGATGTTTATGACAATCAAGTCAGTTACAACGTATTTAAATTATAGGAAAACCGTATATTTGCACCGTTATGAGAAGTTACATCAATCACGATAAGGCTCTGGTCGTGTTTAGTGGCGGACAGGATTCCACCACCTGCCTCTTCTGGGCCAAAAAACATTTTAAGGAAGTCTATGCCCTTTCGTTTCAGTATGGGCAGAAGCATGCACACGAGGTTGACCTGGCCCGACGTATTGCCGAAAAGGCTGGCGTACCGTTTGAATGTATGGATGCTACTTATATCAGCAAACTGAGCCATAACGCCCTGACGGATTCTACAGAAGTGATGGATGAGGAAAAACCCGAGGTCGGACCTCCCAACACGTTTGTGCCCGGCCGTAATCTTTTTTTTATCAGTATGGCTGCTGTATATGCTTATTCCAAAGGCATTCATCATTTGGTGACGGGGGTGTCGCAGACTGACTATTCGGGCTATCCCGACTGCCGGGATGCTTTTATCAAGAGCCTGAACGTGTCGCTGAACTTGGGCATGGATGAGCAGTTTGTTATCCATACTCCGCTGATGTGGCTGGATAAGTGTCAGACGTGGGCGTTGGCTGATGAGCTGGGCGTGCTCGACCTTGTGCGAAACGAAACTTTAACCTGTTACAATGGTGTGCCCGGCGATGGCTGTGGGCATTGTCCCGCCTGTAAGCTCCGTCGTGAGGGGCTGGAGGAATATTTGCGCCGGAAAGCAGCTCGATAAGAATCCGAAAGTTGAATAGAGAAACGGAAAATAGCATGAGAGAGAATGAACATTTGAAAGCTTTGGGAAATACTACCAAATATTATGATGACTATGCCCCGGAGGTGCTGGAAGCATTTGAAAACAAGCATCCAGATAACGACTATTGGGTACGTTTCAACTGTCCTGAATTTACGAGTCTGTGTCCTATAACCGGGCAACCCGACTTTGCAGAAATCCGCATCAGTTATCTGCCCGACAGACGCATGGTGGAGAGTAAGAGTCTGAAGTTGTATTTGTTCAGCTTTCGCAATCATGGCGATTTTCATGAGGATTGTGTCAATACCATCATGAAAGACCTTATTCGGCTGATGGATCCTAAATATATAGAGGTGACGGGTATCTTTACGCCTCGCGGAGGCATAAGTATCTATCCGTATGCCAATTATGGACGGCCCGGCACCAAATATGAGCAGCTGGCTGAATTCCGTATGCAGCATCATGATTTGTAAATCTGTTCGGTAGGGTATAACCCTGTTGTCAGAAATCTATTATTGACTGGTATCATATCTCATTATGAATATATTGAATAATAAGAAGGCACGTTTCCATACACTGGGGTGCAAGTTGAATTTTGCCGAAACCTCTTCGCTGCAGGATTTGCTGGGGCAGTATGGCGTACGGCCGGCTCTTGAAGGGGAGGAGGCTGACATCTGCATTATTAATACTTGTTCGGTTACAGAAGTTGCTGATCATAAGTGCCGGCAGGTGATTCACAAATTGCGTCGCGAAAATCCGGGAGCCTTTATTCTGGTTATGGGATGTTATGCGCAGCTTCGTCCAGATGTAATCAGGCAGACGGAAGGCGTTGATCTGGTATTGGGTATGGAGCAGAAAGGACAAGTGCCTGAATGGCTCGAAAAGATGTTTGCCCGTAAACAGTCTTTGCAGGAGTCTGACCAGGTGTTGTCAGCCTGTCATGAAGCTGTTACTGTACCTACGGCACAGATTAAAACTTTTGTGCCTTCCTGTTCGTGTGGTGAGCGTACCCGTTATTTCCTGAAGGTGCAGGATGGCTGTAATTATTATTGTACATATTGTACCATTCCTTATGCCCGTGGACGCAGTCGAAACGGTTCCATTGCCTCAATGGTTGAGCAGGCCCGTGAAGTTGCTCGCAGAGGAGGAAAGGAGATTGTCATTACGGGAGTGAATATCGGTGATTTCGGACGCTCTACGGGCGAGAACTTTTTTGACCTGATTAAAGCTCTTGATAAAGTTGATGGCATTGAGCGTTACCGTATTTCGTCTATTGAGCCTAATTTGCTTACGGATGAGATTATAGATTATTGTGCACAGTCGCGCGCTTTTATGCCACATTTCCATGTTCCGTTGCAGAGTGGTTCGGATGATGTGTTGAAGTTGATGCGCAGGCGGTATGATACGGCATTCTTTGCTCAGAAAATGGAGCGCATTCGTGAGGCCATGCCCGATGCTTTTATCGGTGTGGATGTGATTGTTGGAACGCGCGGAGAAACGGAAGCTTATTTTGAGGATGCCTATCGTTTTATTGATGGGCTGGATATTTCGGAGCTTCATGTGTTCAGTTATTCTGAACGGCCCGGAACGAAAGCTCTTGAAATTCCGCACATCGTATCGCCGGAGCAGAAACATGAACGCTCGCAGCGTCTGCTGGCTTTGTCTGAAATCAAGAAACGTGCTTTTTATCAGCGATATGTCGGAACTTGTCGTCCTGTGTTATGGGAGCATAGTAAAACCGGAAGGCCGCTTCATGGATTTACTGACAATTATATACGTGTAGAGTGCCCGACAGTTTCTGTGGGAAAAGATAACACGCTTTCAATGGTGGAGCTAGGGGATTTTACGGCTGACGGAAAATCTTTGGCTGCAACGCTTGTAGAATAAATCTTTAAATTTGTATCGTGATGAGTCCGAAAAAAGTAGCAGTTGTCATATTGAATTGGAACGGAGCGAAAATGTTATGCGATTTTCTGCCTTCGGTGGTGCGTTACTCACAACCTCAGGCCCAGGTGGTGGTGGCAGACAACGGTTCAACCGATAATTCGGCGGAAGTAGTGGCTGATCGGTTCCCGGAAGTGGTTTGGCTTCAGTTGGACAGGAATTATGGTTTTGCCGAGGGGTATAACCGCGCATTGGCGCAACTGGAGGCTGACTATTTTGTGCTGCTTAATTCTGATGTGGAGGTGACAGAAGGTTGGCTCTCACCTTTGGTGGATTATATGGATACTCATCCCGAAGTGGCTGCCTGCCAGCCTAAATTAATGAGTTGGCACCATAAGCAACAGTTCGAGTATGCCGGAGGTGCAGGCGGCTTTATTGATTATCTGGGCTATCCTTTTTGTCGTGGCCGGATAATGGGCTGTGTGGAGGAAGATCATGGACAATATGACCAGGTTTGTTCTATTTTCTGGGCAACTGGAGCTGCTTTGATGATTCGCCGAACGGATTGGATCAGTGCGGGCGGGCTTGACGGCGGGTTCTTTGCCCATATGGAGGAGATTGACCTTTGTTGGCGTTTGCGGGCGCGTGGGCGTGGCATTGTATGTATTCCTGAAAGTCGGGTCTATCATTTGGGGGCAGCCACACTGAAGCGTGAAAATCCGCGTAAGACTTATCTTAATTTCCGGAATAACTTGTTGATGATTTATAAAAACATTCCCGAGAAGGATTTGCATAAGGTGTTGCGATGGAGAGGTATTCTGGACCATGTGGCCATGTTGAAATTCCTGCTTTCAGGTGATTTAAAAAATGCCCGTGCTGTGGTAAATGCCCGACGTGACTTTCACAAACTGATGCCGGAGTATCTGAATAAACGGGTGGAGAATATGAAAAAAACGAGTTTGACTACGATTCCGGAATGTATGACCAAAAGTTTGCTGCTGGCCTATTATTTGAAAGGCAAACGGACTTTTTCGGCTCTATATGCCCGTGAAAAGTGAAAAAATTGTTTTTTTTGTTGCTTGTTACCCCCCTAAATATTAATTTTGTAGAAATTATATTAGAAAATTTCTACCATTGAAAAAACTCATATACCTACTGGTTTCCTTGTGTATTGTTTCCGGTTTGTTCTGTGCATGCAATTTGTCGTGGAAAGAAAAGTCGGATAACGGAGGGGATACCTCAATAAAAATTGTACGTTTTGATAAAGTAGTTGATGATTTCGTGCGTACGGGAAATGTGTCGTTTTCACAACGCCTGAGTACGGATTATCCTACGGAGACACGCATTCTGGTTGAGAACATGCTGCATTTGGGCAGTGTGGCCGATGTGCATATTTATGATGAACTGCGTGTTTATTTTTCAGATTCCAATCTGGTACGTCTTTCTGCCGACGTGCGTACTCGTTTTGCCAGTATGGCGCGTCATGAAGAACGTTTGAACAAGGCTTATCGCCGCTTGAAAAAAGAATTGCCGGAGTTGGAGAAACCGTATGTTTATACGCAGGTATCGGCTTTTAACCAAAGCATTGTGGTAAACGATACGGTTGTAGGAATTAGTCTTGACAAATACATGGGATACGACTATCCGTTGTATGCCAAGTCATATACTCCTGTGCAGCGGCTTACGATGCATCCGGATCGGATTGTTCCGGATTTGTTGTCGTTTTATTTAATGTCGCAGTTCCCGCCACATGAAAAGCCCAAGTCTCTGCTTCATTCCATGATTCAAGTGGGCAAGATACAGTGGGTGGTGGCGCAAGCCATGAACACCAGCGTAGAGCATGTAAGTGGGTTTCCCGCAGCTTCCGTAAAATGGTTTCAGATGAATGAGCAGGCATGTTGGAAAATTCTGAAGGAAAACGGCAGGCTCTATTCTGCCGATCTGAACCTGTTTGCTGCTATTGTCCCGCTGACTGCTGAGAAACCTTATTTTAAGGCCGGACAGTCACGTGGAATCGGTACCTGGTTGGGAACACAGGTCGTAAGGAACTATATGAAGAAGCATCCTGCATGTACCATTCACGAACTCTTGATTGAGAAGAGTAATGAAGAAGTGTGGCAAGGCTCAGATTATGCTTCCTGATGTCTTGAAAGCGTCGACATAATATTTATTCTCTTGTTCTAAACAGATGGAAACAGCATTATATCTCATACCCGTATTGTTAGGTGATACAGAGCCCCGACAAGTTCTTCCCGATTACAACCGCGATGTGATATTGAATATCCGCCATTTTGTGGTCGAGGATGTACGCTCTGCCCGCCGTTTCCTGAAAAGGGTAGAGAAGAGCATTGATATTGATGCTCTTTCGTTTTATCCCATGGGGAAACATGCCGACCGTAATTTGTATGCCCAGTATCTTGAACCACTGCGCAAGGGAGAGTCGGTAGGCGTGTTGAGCGAGGCCGGTTGTCCGGCAGTAGCCGATCCGGGGGCCGAGGTAGTACGCGTGGCTCAGCAGGAAGGGTTGCGTGTGATTCCGTTGGTTGGTCCGTCGTCTATACTATTGGCTGTAATGGGGTCAGGATTCAACGGACAGAGTTTTGCCTTCAACGGCTATCTTCCCATTGACGCCGGCGAACGGGTTCGCAAACTGAAATTGCTGGAATCGCGGGCCATATCTGAAAAACAGACTCAGTTGTTTATTGAAACACCGTATAGGAATGCCAAATTGCTGGCCGATATTCTGAATACCTGCAAGCCTTCTACCCGTTTGTGTATCGCTGCAGGATTGACTACGGAGCAGGAATTCCTGCGGACGCTCACCGTACAGCAGTGGAAAAAAACGTCTTTGCCCGATTTAAGTAAAATACCGACTATCTTTGCTATATTTCAATCGTAATTTCGAGCGCCCGAAAACCGTTTCTTTACGCAGCTTATCCGTAGTTTAAATGAATAATGCCGGTCCGCATCCAGGGGCCGGCTCTTTTTTTCTTTTCTTTTTCATGGGGCTTGGGCATGCAGGGCTGACAAGGTGCCGGTCTTTTTTGTTTTTCTGCCTTCTGTTTTTGTTTTCTTCCCGGATGATTTTTTGTATCCGGTGGCAGTTACACTCCTGAGGTCATTTGTTTATCCGTGTCGGCGCTGCAGGTGTTTCAGATATAAACGACCGACCGCCTGACATCGTTTGATGCAGGCGGTCGGTCGTTTTTTTTAGAGCTATAAATCGTTCCTTTCGTTAATTATAGCCCTGCAAGTCTTATTTCATCAAATGGGTCTTGAAGAAGTTGGCGTAGCGTGTAAACAGATGATAGCGTGTGTTGCCACCGAAAATGTTGTGGTTCCGGTTGGTGTAGACTTGCATGTCAAACTGTTTGTTGGCCTGTACAAGCGCTTCGCTGTATTCAGCAGCATTGCGGTAGTGTACGTTATCGTCAGCCGTACCGTGAATCAGCAGCAAATCTCCATGCAGCTTGTTGGCACGCTCGATGGGGTTGATGGCGTATCCGCTCGCATTTTCGTTAGGTGTGCGCATGTAGCGCTCGGTATATACGGTATCGTAGAATTTCCAGTTGGTAGGAGCAGCTACGGCTACACCGGCTTTGAATACGGGACGGCCTTCACTCATGGACATCAGCGTGTTGAATCCGCCGAAACTCCATCCCCAAATACCGATATTGTCCTTGTCAACGTAAGGTAGCGTACCCAAGTATATGGCAGCTTCAACCTGATCTTTCGATTCTTTGTCGCCTAACGTAAGATAGGTACATTTCTGGAATTCTGCGCCCCGGCCGCCCGTGCCGCGACCATCAACAGCAACCATGATGAATCCCTGTTCGGCCATGTAGCTTTCCAGACTTCCGCCGGGATAAAAGCCGATTCCATTCCAGGAGTCTGCCACCGTCTGTGACGACGGACCGGAGTATTGGTACATGATAACCGGATATTTTTTGTTCGGATCAAAGTTGCGCGGCTTAATCATCCATCCGTTCAGCATAACGCCTTCAGATGTCTTGAACGTAAAGAATTCTTTCTGTCCGAAGTCCGTTGCAGCCTTTTCAGCCAGAGCCTTGTTGCTGACCAGGGTCTTCAACTCGCTGCCGTTGCTGCTGCGCAATGAAATGACCGGGGGAACAGTTGCGCTGGAGTATGTGTTGAGAAAGTATTTCATGTTGGCTGAGAAGATGGCCGTATTCGTACCTTTTTGGGTGGAAAGTTTGGTTGTCTTTCCGTTAAGGGTAGTGGAATATACGGCTTTATTCAGCGGACTTTCGGCATTGGCCGCATAGTAGAACTTTCCTTCCTTCTCCTGGCAGCCGTAGAAATCGGTTACCTCGAACGAACCGCTCGTTATTTGCTTGACCAGCTGGCCGCCCAGAGTATACCAATAGAGATGACGGTAGCCGCTCCGGTCGGAAAGCAGGGCAAAATGGTTGGGATAGAAAGTCAGGTCGGTATAAGTCTTTTCATCGATGTACGTATCCGATTCTTCACGCAGAGCCAGTTTACATTCCGTAGACCGCGGATTGGCCATATAAATGTCCATGCGGCTTTGATGACGGTTGAGGGTGACAATAGCCAATTTGTTGGGGTCTGATGTAAACTGAATACGTGGGATGTATCCGTCAGAGTCTATCGGGAGCTTAATCTGTCGCTGAGCGTGGCTCTTGATGTCGTAGGTCTGTACACTTACTTTTGAGTTCTGGCTGCCTGCAACCGGATATTTGTAATCATACGAGCCCGGATATTCGTCGTATTGCTCAAGAGCAGGGTTCGTTCCTTTGTAAAGCGGAAAACTGAACATCTTGACGTTGGACTCATCGTATCTGATCCAGGCCAGAACTTTACTGTCGGCACTGAAATCGAACGAGCGGTTGGTTGAGAATTCTTCTTCATACACCCAGTCGGGCAGACCGTTGATGATGGCTCCTTTTTTTCCGTCTTTGGTAATTTGGCTTTCAGCATTGTCAAAGAGCAGTTTGATCAGAAACAGGTTATTGTCGCGAACAAAGGCCACATAGTTTCCGTCAGGAGAAAATTTGGGGGATTGCTGCGGCCCGTTTTCTGAAAGAGGAACGTATTTGTTGTTTTCTACGGAGAATAAGTAATACGTAGCTATTGTTGTGCGGCGATATACTGGTTTTGTATTGGTTTGCAGCAGGATGTTTTTTTCGTCGGGCGAGAGTATGTAGCCGTCAATGCTTTGTATCTTTGCATCTCCGCGTGCCGTTGAGGCATCAAAAAGCGTACTTACCACTTTTCCGGTCTTGAAAGAGCAGCGAAGAATCTTTTTTCCGTCGTTTGAAAGTTGAGTATATGTTTCGCCGTCTTTCATCGGGATGATATTGCGCATTCCTTCCGGCATATAGTTGTTGAGGGCGCTTTGTAGCGTCAATTTGTTTTGAGCTGGCATGAATAGTGTCGTGGCTGCCAGCAGTAGAACGGTCAGTAGGGTTCTTTTTTTCATGATATCGTTTGTTTTTTGAGTGTGGAATAGAGGTCGTCCCAAACATCACAGAGAGCTTGCATTGAAGGAAAAACCAAATTGGCTCCAGCCTCTTCAAGGACTTTGGGATTTAAAGGCCCCGTGTTTACAGCGATAGTGAAAATATTGGCTGCAGCAGCAGCTTGCACGCCTAAGGGGGCATTTTCAACAACGATGGCTTCATAAGGGTGTACCTGGGCTCTGCTCAGTCCTAAAAGATAGGGTTCAGGATGGGGCTTTCCGTGCTTTACGTCGCGGCTTGATACGATGTGTGTGCGGTTGAAAATGCCGGGAAATCCTTCGTCAAGCCGGTCGAGCAGCGATTTCTGTCCACTTCCTGTAACGACAAAAAGACCGAGTTGTTCGGCTTTTATTTTATGGAGTAATGGCTCGGCTCCTTTCATTTTTTCGGCTTCGGGGCAGGCATTGAAGAGGTGGCATTTTTCTTCATAGATTTTGGCAATTTCCTCTTCGGTAGCATTGCGGCCCCATTGCCTCTGTGTCAGGATGTTGATGGTGGATGCTCCTGTGCGTCCTTCGTGTAGATAGGCTTCTTCCGGAGTCATGTCGAGTCCGAACCGGGTACATACTTGTGCCCACGAGCGGGCATGGTTGGGCATGGAGTCAAACAGTACGCCATCCATGTCGAATAAAACTGCTTTCAGCACCAATTGGTCAAATTGGTGCTGAAGCAGATATTGCCTGACGGCTGATTCGTATGTGGTGTTCACGATATGTCGTGTTTTTATTTGTTCAGACGCTTGCGGATAGCCTCGCTTTCGGCTTCATATCCGGGCTTGCCCAACAAGGCAAACATGTTTTTCTTGTAGGCCTCAACTCCGGGTTGGTTAAAGGGATTTACACCGAGCAGCAGACCGCTCAAGCCGCAGGCGCGCTCAAAGAAATAGATGAGCTGACCCAGACAATGGGCGTCAAGACGGGGCATGCTGACAATCAGATTGGGAACTCCTCCGTCAACGTGGGCCAGACGTGTTCCCAGTTCTGCCATTTTGTTGACTTCGTCAACGTGGCGGCCTTCCAGGAAGTTGAGTCCGTCGAGGTTCTCCTCGTCATGCGGGAAAATCAGTTCTGCTTCGGGCTTTTCAACGGTTATTACCGTCTCAAAAATAGTACGTTCGCCGTCCTGAATCCATTGACCCATGGAGTGAAGGTCGGTGGTCAGATCAACTGCTGCGGGGAAGATGCCCTTGCCGTCCTTACCTTCACTTTCACCGTAAAGCTGTTTCCACCATTCGTTCATGTAGTGGAGCTTGGGTTGATAATTGGCCAGAATTTCAATTTTCTTTCCGCTGCGGTAGAGGGCATTGCGTACGGCGGCATAGTTGGCTGCAGGGTTGTTCTGGATGTCGGCATCGCAAACTTCTTCCATGTGGGCAGCTCCTTCAACCAAAGCGCGGGCATCAAATCCGGCGCAGGCAATAGGCAGCAAACCAACAGGGGTTAATACGGAGAAACGGCCGCCAACGTTGTCGGGGATTACAAAGGTATCATAGCCTTCTTTTTCTGCCGTTTTGCGGGCAGCGCCACGTACTTTGTCCGTGATGCATACGATGACCTGACGGGCTTCGTCTATGCCACGTTGCTCTTCACATTGTTTTTTCAGAAGGCGGAATGCCAGTGCCGTTTCTGTAGTTGTGCCGGATTTTGAAATATTGATAACGCCAAAGCGGCGGTTTTTCAGATATTGGGTAAGTTCAGCCAGATAGTCTTGGCTCAAGTTGTTTCCGGCAAACAGGATTTCAGGGTCGTCAGTGCTTTTGCCGAACTGTTTGCCCAAGGCTTCAATGACGGCACGGGCACCTAAGTAACTGCCGCCGATACCGGCCACAACTATGGTGTCGCACATTTCGCGAAGACGTTTGGCTACTGTTTCAATCTCGTCCAGCAAACCTGATTTAAGCGTTTCGCTGGCCAGGTGATACCAACCGGTGAAATCGCCACCCGGACAGGTTGCGTCTTTAATTGACTGGTCAGCATCTGCGATTTGTTTCTTCAGTGTTTCAACAGCTTCACTTGTCAGGAATTGTGCTGCTTCTTTTGCGTCAAATGAAATGGTATTCATAATGAATTTATTTGAGGTTTTAATCTGCTTTTGTTTCTTTTGCTTGGTTATTTTTCCGGTTCTCTTGAAGCTTTGTCGCCTGTGGGCGTGCGGCTTTCTCCGAACCTCATGCAAAGGTACTTAGTTTTTCTGAGAGCAACAAGTTTGCCTTGTTTTTTTGGATATTAAATTCCGGGAGAAAAATAAGGTGACTTCTTTTTAACAAGGTCGGATTTGTTCTGCTTTATGTTCCGGGTAAAATAAAACAAGTGCCGACTGTTTTATACAGCAATAAAAAAATTATTGGATGCTACCGTCTCTACGGGCATCCAATAACCAACACAAAAACTAAACTAGACTTAACTAAACTATTATGAGTGTTATCTCACGACAACCATGCAAAAGTAATTATTTAAAATGAAAATAATGCGAAATAAGAAACATTTTTCTTTCTTTTTATTCCATATTTTATATTTTTTTACATTTGTTTAGTAGGTAGCAGTCCAAAATAGTGGCAGGTGCCATAGCTTCAACTATGGGTACTGCCCGGGGCAGCACGCATGCATCGTGGCGGCCACGGGCCTTGAACAGAACGGGATTTCCGTTTTTGTCAACGGTTTGCTGGTCCTTCAGTATAGTGGCTACCGGTTTGAAAGCCACACGGAAGTAAATGTCCTGTCCGTTACTGATGCCTCCCTGTATGCCGCCGCTGTTGTTGGTGCGTGTGGTGATGTGTTGTCCGTTTGAGTCAGAAACAAAAATGTCATTTTGCTGACTTCCACGCTCCGTTACACCCGCAAACCCTTTTCCGTATTCAAATCCTTTTGCGGCATTGATTGACAGCATGGCTCCTCCCAGCATGGCGTGAAGTTTACCGAAAGCCGGTTCGCCTAACCCAATGGGGCACCCCTTGATAACGCAGGCTATGACGCCTCCTATGGTGTCACCTTCGGATTTTACTTCCTGAATGAGGGCGGCCATTTTTTCTGCAGTTTCGGCATCGGCGCAGCGTACGGCATTTCGCTCGATTTCCTGAAAATCGAGTTGCTGGTAAGGCTTTTCTAATTGGATATGACCTACCTGTTGGGTATAGGCCGTAATGCTGATTCCCAATTTACGTAAGGCCAGTTTGGCAAAGGCTCCGGCAACAACACGGCTGATGGTTTCACGTGCTGATGAACGCCCGCCGCCGCGATGATCGCGAATGCCGTACTTGCTGTAATAGGTAAAGTCGGCGTGTGACGGCCTGAACAGGTCACGCAGATTGTCGTAGTCGGCTGAATGCTGGTTTTCATTTCTGACCAGAAAGCCAATGGGGCATCCGGTTGAAAAGCCTTCGTAGACACCCGAGAGGATTTCCACTTTGTCCGATTCTTTGCGTGGAGTGGTCAGTGCGCTTTGTCCGGGTTTCCGGCGGTCCAACTCATGTTGGATGAAGTCCATATCGATTTCTATGCCGGCCGGAAAACCGTCGATGACGCCGCCAACTCCCGGTCCGTGACTTTCGCCGAAAGTGGTGAGTCGGAACAATGTGCCAATGGTATTCATTTGTTTATCCTTTTAGTATGGAAGTGAGATTGGGCGTTTTGATGATTAATGGCAGTGTCCGCCGCCGCAACAGTGATGTTCGCCACCCTCGTGATGGCAGTGGTGCTCGCCGCCTTCTTCGTGACAGTGGTGTTCACCGCCTTCGTGATGGCAGTGATGGTCGCCGCCGCATCCGCCACATCCATCTTCGCCACCGCAGCATCCGCATCCTTCGCCGCTCATAAGGTTGATCATACCTTGAATCTCGTCGTCAGTTGCGGGACGGGAAGTAACAACACTGCCTTTGAAGTGAAGTTTCTTGCCGGCAAGAGGATGGTTGAGGTCTACTACAACTTTGTCTTCTTTTACTTCAAGAATAAGACCTTGGAAACGGTTTCCGTCTTCGTTCATCAGAGGAATTACGTTGCCCGGAAAAATATTCTCCTTGTCAAAGTGGCCGTTCGGGGAAAATATCGATTTGTCGAGCGACAGGACGTGAGCCTGTTCGTAGGGACCATATGCGTCGTCTACTTCCAAGGTAAAATCAAAAGTGTCACCTTCATTAAGGCCGAGCATCTTTTCTTCAAAAGAATCCAAGGCAGCTCCCATGCCAGAAATAAATTGGAACGGATGTTCTGCCGGAGCCTGCTCTACCAGTTCATGAATGCCTTTTGAATTGTCAGTATAAAGATCGTAAGCTACGGCAATGTACTTTTTAGGTTGATTTTCCATGATTTTCTTATTTGTAGGGTTATGTAAATTCTAATTTCAGTTCTTTACGTAATTGTTCTACGTCGGGATATTTTTTGATAATGGCCTCAAGTTGCTCGCGCTTGGTATAGGCGCGTTGCGTTTTTTTCAAGTCCATAAGTCCGATTTCCAGCTGCAGATGAGAATTGTGGAGCGTTTTACGCATGAAGCGGATAAGATCATTGCTGATTTCCTGCAAATCCTGTTTGACTTGCTGGTTTTCCACTTCAACCCGAATCAGTTCTGGACCAGCCAGAAACGGGTTCATATTTTTCATGCGTGCCGCCATCGCAGTTTGTTCCTGAGGTAATCGGTTGGCATATTGCAGCCACGGTAGTGTCAGGTTTTTGCTTTCAACGGGTCGGCGTTCCTCAATTTGTTCCTCTTGTACCTTGGGCAACTGCTGTTCCTGGGTTTTTGCAGGTGATTGAGGTTGCGCCCCCCGTATGGAAATGGTGTGCAGACGACCTAAAGGTCTGGGCGAAGAATTCTGGGCGGTAAAGTTAAAGCCTCCACCACTGGCAGGCGTATTGCCTTTTGCAGGTGTTGAAGTAGATGGCGTCGTTTGTCGAGGAGCTGTCGCAGTGGTGGCAGCAGTAGGTGCCTTTGTTGTTGCGGCAGCCGGAGCTTGAGTCTGGTCGTTATGAGGCTGAAATATGGGTTTTAACTGTTTAGGGCTACGCCCCGCGCTGTCGTCGTCTTCATTTACGGCTTGCGCCACTTCAATGAGGGTGATTTCAACCAGCAGGCGCCTGTTGCGGCTGTTACGATAGTTGAGGTCGCAGGTATTGCAGAGTCTGATGGCTTTAAACAGGAATTTTGGGTTGCAGCGCTTGGCTTGCTCATTGTAGCGTTGCTTGATGTTGTCTGCCACTTCAAGCAGTGGCAGTGTAACCGCGTCCCGACTGACAAGCAGGTTACGGAAGTGTTCCGCCAGTCCTCCGATAAATGACTGACCGTCAAATCCTTTTTCAGTGATTTCATTAAATGTGAGCAATGACATCGGAATGTCTCCGGCCAGAAAAAGGTCGGTCAGCTTAAAATAGTATTCATAGTCAAGAACATTGAGATCTTCAATGACTTTTTTATAGGTAATGTGTCCGTTGCTGAAACTGCTGACCTGATCAAATATGGACAAGGCATCGCGCATACCGCCGTCGGCTTTTTGGGCAATGATGTTGAGCGCCTCATCTTCAACTTCAATATGTTCTTTTTCGGCAATGTTTTTTAAATGTTTCACAATGTCGGCAATGTCCATGCGGTTAAAGTCATAGATCTGACAGCGACTGAGAATAGTAGGCAGAATCTTCTGCTTTTCAGTCGTTGCCAAGATGAATATGGCATGCCGTGGCGGCTCTTCAAGCGTTTTCAGGAAGGCATTGAAAGCCTGTTGTGAAAGCATGTGAACCTCATCAATTATGAATACTTTATATTTGCCTACCTGAGGGGGTATTTTTACCTGTTCGATGAGTGAGCGGATGTCTTCAACCGAGTTGTTGGATGCAGCGTCCAGTTCGTGAATGTTGAAACTGCGCTGCTCGTTGAAGGCTTTGCAACTTTCACATTCGTTGCAAGGCTCCCCAGAGGGTAGGGGGGACATACAGTTGATGGTCTTGGCAAAAATGCGGGCACATGTCGTTTTACCCACTCCGCGTGGGCCGCAAAACAGATAGGCATGGGCCAGACGTCCACTGGCTATGGCATTTTTGAGTGTGGTGGTCAAGGCGTGTTGCCCGATAACCGTATCAAAACTCATCGGACGGTATTTTCTCGCCGATACGATGTATGAAGAATCCATAAGATGTTGTTATTGCATAGGAAACGTATTATGCAAAGATACTTTTTTCTTTGCAAAGAGCGGCGAAAACTTGTCACCAACTTTGAATGGCTGTTTAATTTAGTTGGCAGAGGCTTCGTCTTTGTCGGATGTAGTACAGCAAGGACGTTTTTGCGGAAGCTGCTCCACTTGTAGTATTTGAAAGCCTGAGTTTTCGAATCGTGGAATTTCATAATATGGCTTTCCGCTGACAACGGAGGAAATAAAGCGGTTGAATAGTCCGTGGCTTACGCATAAGATACTTTTTCCGTCGTAGTTCTTCAGTAAAAATTCGATAAAAAGCGTTGCCCGGCAGTATAGTTGCTCCGTGCTTTCAACCGATTCCGGAAAAGCTTCGTCTCGCCTGATGGTTTCAATTTTGCATCCCGTAAATATACCCCAGTCACGCTCACGTAACAACGGGGTTGTTGTTACAGGAAGCGACAGATTCATGCATATAGCGGAATCAATGGCTCGCTGTAAATCACTGCATAGTAGATGGTCAAAATGAATGCCGGCTAATTCTTTTCCCAGTTGCCTCATTTGTTCCTTCCCCGCGTTTGTTAGGTGGCCGGGCATATGTCCTTGAAGAATATGTTCAAGGTTTTCAACCGTTTGTCCGTGTCGTACCAAATAAAGACGAATCATGTATTTTTTGTATGCGTAGAATGGACTTCTTGCTTCGCATTCCGTTTATGGGCATCGGTTAACGGAATGAATCAGTCAGTAGTTTAATTTCGGCAGCAGGGGATACTTTCTCGTATAGAATATTGTAAACCGCATCAAGAATTGGCATATTTACGTGAAAATGTTGGTTAATTCCCTTCATGCATCGGGTGGCATAGTAACCCTCAGCAATCATTTCCATTTCAATTTGAGCACTTTTTACGCTGTATCCCTTTCCGATCATCGTTCCAAATACGCGATTTCTTGAAAAATTGGAATATCCGGTTACCAGCAGGTCACCCAAATATACAGAATCGTATACGTTGCGGTCAATGGGATAAACTGCTCGTAAAAAACGGTTCATTTCCTGTACGGCATTGGCCATCAGGACTGATTGGAAGTTGTCTCCGTATTTCAGTCCGTTACAAATGCCGGCTGCAATGGCATATACATTCTTTAATACCGAGGCATATTCAATTCCGATTACGTCGGAAGATACGGTTGTTTTGATGTAATTGGAAGCTAATGTATCAGACAAAGCTGTAGCTTTGCGTAAATCGGAACACGCCACCGTCAGATAAGTAAGGCGTGCAAGTGCAACTTCTTCGGCATGACTAGGGCCTCCTAGTACGGCTAGGTTTTCATCAGGTACATTATATACCTGCCTAAAATATTCGGAGCATACCAGATTTTCATCAGGAACAATACCCTTGATGGCTGTTACGATGAATTTGTCCTGCAACTTTACCTTGAGTTTCTTCAGGTGTCCTTTCAGATAGGGAGATGGCGTTACGAATAGGAGCGTGTCGGAATTTTCAACCGTTTCGTTTATATCGGAGGAAAACGATATTCGTTTCGGGTCGAAATGTACACTGGTAAGGTAGCTGGGGTTATGTTCCAGTCGTTTGAAGTCTTCAATCGTATCCGGGCGACGCATGTACCAATTCATGTGGTCTACTTTTTCAAGGACCATTTTTGCGATAGCTGTAGCCCAACTTCCACTACCCATTACTGCTATTTTACCGCAATCGTCTGCCATATTCGTTCGTGTAATGATTAATGAATGAGAGAAAAACTCATACTTACTTCTTTATCTTTATAAGTCGCACGGTTTGATACGTGCAGCTTGAATAAAAGTAAAGATGAGCTTTTCTCTTTTTCTTACATTATAATTTTTCAATCCAGGCGGCTATTTCGTCTACACTGGGCTTCTTTACTTCCAGTTTGTACTTCTTGATAATTTCGCCGATTTGTTGCTGTATTTTCTGAGGATTTCCGCCCGCCATGTCGTTTACCAAATTGTATCCGGCTTTCTGCAGAATGGGGACAATTTCTTCGGTCACGCCAATTTCTGTATATTTTTCAACAGAGTCACGCGGAGCTTTTTTCTCAGGACGCATTTGCGGGAAAAGCAGGACTTCCTGTATGGTAGGCTGTCCGGTAATGAGCATGGTCAGACGGTCAATGCCAATTCCGATACCTGAGGTGGGAGGCATTCCGTATTGCAGGGCTCTCAGGAAGTCCTGATCAATGAACATGGCTTCATCATCTCCTTTCTCGCTAAGTCTGAGCTGATCCTGGAAACGTATTTCCTGATCAAGCGGATCATTAAGTTCGCTATATGCGTTTGCGGCTTCTTTTCCACCAATCATCAATTCAAACCGTTCTGTCAGTCCTGGTTTGCTGCGGTGCATTTTTGTCAGCGGACTCATTTCTACCGGATAATCGGTAATAAATGTAGGCTGAATGAATGTTCCTTCACAGAACTCTCCGAAGATTTCATCAATGAGCTTGCCCTTGCCCATGGTATCATCGATTTCCAGATTGAGGTCATGGCAGATTTCCCGGATTTCATCTTCTGTTTTTCCGTTCAGGTCATAGCCGGTTTTTTCTTTAATGGCATCTAAGATCGGGAGGCGTTTGTATGGCGCTTTGAAACTTATCTTGTTTCCGCCGAATTCAACTTCTGTTGTACCGTTGACTTCCAGACAGATGGTTTCCAGCAGCTTTTCGGTGAAGGACATCATCCAATTATAGTCCTTATACTGTACGTAAAGTTCCATACAGGTAAATTCCGGATTGTGGAATTTGTCCATACCTTCATTGCGGAAGTTCTTGCCGATTTCATAAACGCCTTCAAAACCACCGACTATCAGCCTTTTCAGATACAGCTCGGTAGCAATGCGTAAATATAAATCAACGTCGAGCGTATTATGATGCGTGATAAAAGGACGTGCACTTGCTCCTCCCGGAATACCTTGCAGTATTGGGGTTTCCACTTCGGTATATCCGGCTTCGTCCAATACGCGGCGCAGGGTTTTGATTACCTGCGCTCTTTTGATAAAGGTTTCCTTAACGCCGTTGTTTACAATTAAATCAACGTAGCGCTGACGGTAACGTAATTCCGGATCTTCGAAAGAGTCGTAAACCACGCCGTCTTTTTGCTTGACGATAGGGAGTGGCTTTAAACTTTTGGCAAGTAATTTCAGTGATTGGGCATGTACGCTGATTTCACCGGTCTGCGTTTTGAACACGAAACCGTTGATACCTACAAAGTCGCCCAAGTCCATTAATTTCTTGAATACCGTATTATAAAGGTCTTTGTTTTCGTCCGGGCAAATATCGTCACGAGTGATGTAAACTTGAATTCTGCCTTTTGAGTCCTGCAATTCGATAAAGCTGGCTTTACCCATAATACGTCTGCTCATTATGCGGCCGGCAATGCTCACCTGGCGGGGCTCACCTTCTTCTGTAAATTCATTTTTGATATCTACGGAGAATGCGTTTGTCGGGAATTCTTCTGCGGGGTAAGGGTTGATGCCTATCTTGCGTAACTCTTCTAACGCGTGGCGTCTGTTTATTTCTTGTTCACTTAATTCAAGTACATTCATAGGGTTGCTTTATATATTATTGGGCAAAGTTACTAATAAAAAGTGATATACGGAAAAATGAAGTAGAGTTATTGGATAATCAGTTTCTTCTTGTTGAAGCAGTCCCGGTAACCTTTGTTTTCAAAGGCGGAGTACAGATACTTCCTTTGTTACGTCAGAAAACGGAGAGAATGCCTCCAAGTTCTTTCTTTTTTTGTTACTTTGCCAATTGCGGTTTGTTGCTTTGCCTGAAAAGTTGTATGTTTGCATCTCATCATATTTTAGCATAGATACACTTGGTATGGAATATAAAAAAGTATATACAGACGCTGAACTTTCAGAACTTGTAGCCTGGTTTGATGCGCGGCAGGATAAGCTGCCGAAAGAGTTTGACCTTTTGCCGGGAGTGCATATTTCCAACATGCATGATTTTATTTTGGCAGAAAAGGAGATGATTGAGTTGCATCACGACAATCCTACTTACGGAGCTACATTCTGCCTGTTGTTCAGGCTGCGGGAAAAACTGCAGGCACAAGGCCTGGAGTGAGCCTTGTGCCTGTAGCATATTTATTCGTTACGTGAAAGTTGTCTGCGCTGTATAAAGAGCGCGTTTCCTTTTAATCATTGGGTAACGGTTGCGACATGATATTTTCCAGAATTTCTATGGCCTGACTAACACTGCCGACGGAATTGATGCGCATCCGACGCTTCCCGTTTTGTTCGCCCAGGGCGCATTCACGTACGTGTGACATGGCATAACCGATAATTTTTTCAAAGGTCTTGCTTTGGTAATACGGACTGTCATTTCGACTTACGAAATAGAGCGTCATGCGTTTGTTCTTGAGAGAGATGCGCTCAATGCCCAACTGGCGGGCGAGCCGTCGTAGCTTGACGATGCGTAATAATTCTTCACCCGCAGGTGGAATCGGACCGAAACGGTCTACCAGCCTTTTTCCGAATGCTTCCACCTGTTCGTCGGTAGACATGCTGTCCAGTTCACGGTAGAGCATCATTCGTTCACCGCTTCCGGGAACATAAGTTTCAGGCAAAAAGGCCTTCAAATCACATTCAACCGAACTTTCATCGACAAACATTTCGCCATTTAAGGCATTGGCTTTCAGCTCGTCGGCATAAAGGTCGGCAAATTCGTCATTTTTCAGTTCATTTACAGCCTCCGACAGGATTTTCCGGTAGGTCTCGTATCCCAAATCAACAATAAACCCACTTTGTTCTGCTCCCAGCAGATTACCTGCCCCCCGAATATCAAGGTCTTGCATGGCAATATGAATGCCGCTGCCCAGGTCGCTGAAGTTTTCAAGGGCCTGCAACCTGCGTCGTGACTCCTCGTTGAGTTGTGCCAGAGGTGGGGCCAGCAGATAGCAGAAAGCTTTTTTGTCACTGCGCCCCACGCGGCCGCGCATTTGATGAAGGTCCGACAATCCGAAGTGCTGTGCTCCGTCAATCAGTATGGTGTTGGCGTTCGGTATGTCCACGCCGTTTTCTACGATGGTGGTGCATACCAGCACGTCGTAGTCATAGTTGACAAAACCGATAATGATTTTTTCAAGTTCGGCCGGAGACATTTGCCCATGTCCGATGGCCACACGGGCGTCGGGCACGTATTGGTGAATCAGGTTGGCGATGTGTGGCAGCGACGATATGCGGGGCGATACGATATAGGTCTGTCCGTTGCGGCTCATTTCAAAGTTAATGGCTTCGGCAATGATTTCGTGGCCAAAGGTGTGTATTTCCGTTTGGATAGGGCGGCGGTTGGGCGGCGGCGTCTGGATGACCGAAAAGTCACGTGCCCCCATCAGGGAGAATTGCAGCGTACGCGGGATTGGGGTGGCCGACATGGTCAGTGTGTCGATGTTGGCTTTCAGCTGGCGTAGTTTTTCTTTTACGGCAACACCGAATTTCTGCTCTTCATCAATGATGAGTAGTCCCAGGTCGTGGAATTTGACCTGTTTGCCAATCAGTTTGTGAGTGCCGATAATGATGTTGATTTTTCCTTCTTGCAGGTCTTTCAATACTTGTCGCGTGTCGGCCGAACTGCGCGCACGGCTGAGATAGTCCACGCGTACCGGAAAATTCTTCAAACGTTTCTGAAATGTCTTGAAGTGTTGCAGGGCCAGTACGGTTGTCGGTACCATTACGGCCACCTGTTTGTTGTCACACGCAGCCTTGAAGGCGGCGCGAACGGCAATTTCAGTCTTGCCGAAGCCTACGTCGCCACATACCAGGCGGTCCATGGGGCGGTCGCGCTCCATGTCGGCCTTTACCTCCTGTGTTACACGCAGCTGGTCTGGCGTGTCTTCATAAATAAAACTGGCTTCCAGTTCGTGCTGCAAAAACGAATCGGGTGAAAAACTGAATCCTTTTTCCTGCAGGCGTTTGGAGTAGAGCTTGATGAGGTCGCGTGCAATATCCTTGATTTTTTTCTTGGTGCGGTCCTTCATCTTTTCCCAGGCCCCCGTGCCCAGGTGGCTCAGCGTGGGCGGTTCGCCTTCCTTGCCCTTGTATTTGCTGACTTTGTGGAGCGAGTGTATGGATACCAGTACGACATCGTCGTTGCGGTAAGTCAGTTTCATCATCTCCTGCGTCGAACCGTCGGCCGAAGGCATGCGTACCAGTCCGGCAAATTTTCCGATACCGTGGTCAATGTGTACTACGTAGTCGCCGGGTTCAAACTGCAGTAGCTCTTTCAGGCTGAGTGCTACCTTTCCGCTGCGTGCACGGTCGCTGCGCAGGTTGTATTTGTAAAAACGGTCAAATATCTGATGGTCGGTGAAGAAACAGCCTTTTCGGCGGCGGTCGATGAAACCTTCGTGCAACGTTTTCGATACGGAAATAAAGGGAAACCGGTCGTTGGTCTCTTCGAAAATATCGTGTAGACGCTCCTGTTGCTTTGCGCTGTCGGAGAGGATGTAGAGTTGCAGACCGTTGTCCAGATATTGCCGGAAACTGGAGCGTACCAGGTCGAAATTTTTGTGAAAAAGAGGCTGTGGCTCGATGTCGATACGGCATACGGCGTCGGGGGCGTCGGTAGAGCAGTGGCTGCCTGTTTCGATGCGCCTGAATGCGCTCCATTCCTTTTCGATTTCGTGGGCAGGAGTAAGCCATTCAGAGGCTTTCAGGGCATTTGCCTCCTCGCCGGCATCCAGCCCGGCCTGTGCGGTAAAGCCTTGTTCACTGATTATTTTGGCCCGGTCGATGGCCAGCTGATAGTCGTGGAACACCCATATCGTTTCTTTGGGAAGCAGTTGGGCCATGTTCCGCTTTCCGGAAGTTTGTCCGCCCATGTCAGGAATGACATTGATGCTGTCCAGCTTTTTTCCGGACAGTTGGGTTTCGACTTCAAATGTGCGGATGGATTCGATGTCATCACCGAAAAAGTCGATACGGAATGGTTGCTCGTAGGTATAGGAATAAATGTCGAGAATGCTTCCTCTGACGGCATATTCGCCCGGTTCGTACACGTAGTCACGGCGGCGGAATCCTAAATCCTGCAGGCGCTGTTCCAGTTGGGTCAGATTATGGGCCTCGCCGGTTTGCAGGTGCAGCAGATGCTCGTTCAGGGTCTCTTTTGAAGTGACCTTTTCAACTATGGCGTCGGGATAAGTCACCAGATACAGCGGGCTGCTGGACGCTTGCGGAGAGGAGATACGTCCTAAAACCTCTGTACGAAGAATTTCGTTGGCAGAATCTCGTTGTCCGTATTTTACGGCGCGTCGGAAAGACGAAGGGAAAAACAGAATATTTTCGTCGGAAGCTGAAAGCTGCACCAGGTCATGATAGAAATATCCGGCTGCTTCCTCGTCGTCGAGGACGAATACCAATATATGCTGTCCGGCCTGCTCTGAACGGGCCAGCCCCGCAAACAATACGGCAGCCGACGAGGCTTTGGCCCCATCGAGAAAAAATACCTTGAGTTTGGGGTCTCTTACCATACGCCCCAGCGCAGATACTTCCTTTGTACCTGCGTAAAGTTGAGCTATTTCTTGTAGTTCCATATCTGGAACACAAAGTTACGGCAAGCCGGTCGAAGAAACAAGCAAAATATGCTTTTTTAAAGTAAACCCGGGGGGATGGTTGATGCGATTGTTTTTCCTTGCTGATGAAACGGGGGCATAAGAGCGGCAAGTGGTTGAGGAAAAAAGGTCGGATTCTTTTCTGTTTTTTCCGGCACCTTGTAGTTCTTGAGTCGGAAGTTACTTTCCGAAAGTGCCGCCTTGTTGCGCCAATTCTTATTGGAGAAGTATGTCAGACAGATACGAAAATTGCCCGGCCGGTGCAGAAAGATTTTCTGGGCGGCAGGGCAATGTAAAAGGGGTGAAAAATATTATTGTCTGTTTATTCTTCGGTCGTCTTACGGCTGCGCAGGCGGCGTTTGGGCTTTTCTTTGGGAGCTTCAATTTCAACTCCGGCCAGTTCGGGGTCAATCATGATACGTCCGCAATATTCACATACAATGATTTTCTTGCGCATGCGGATGTCCAGTTGACGCTGAGGCGGAATCTTGTTGAAGCAACCGCCGCAGGCATCGCGCTGTACGTAAACAATGCCCAAACCGTTGCGGCTGTTGCGGCGAATGCGCTTGAAGGCTGTCAGTAGGCGCGGCTCGATGGTTACTTCCAGTGCTTTGGCCTTTTCACGAAGCTTTTCCTCTTCGGCTTTTGTTTCGGAAATGATTTCGTCAAGTTCTGATTTCTTGATGTCAAGATCATTGCGACGTTCTTCCAATAAAGCCTGGTTCTGTTTGATTTCTTCCTGCTTTTTGGCTATTTTTTCCTGAGCTTCACCAATTTTTTTGTTCTGGAGCTGGATTTCGAGAGTCTGGAATTCAATTTCCTTCGACAGGGTGTCGTATTCGCGGTTGTTTCGTACGTCGTCCAGTTGCTGCTTATAGCGTTCTACTGAGGCCTGAGCCGTTTGGATGTTTCCCTTTTTGGTTGCAATGTCGGCATTAAGTTCCTTGATTTCTTCTTCGTATTTGCCGATACGTGTAGTCAGACCTTCAATTTCGTCTTCCAGGTCCTGCACCTCAAGCGGGAGTTCGCCGCGCAGGGTCTTGATTTTGTCAATTTCGGAAAGCATCGTCTGAAGTTGATAAAGCGCTTTCAGCTTTTCTTCCACGGAAATGTCCGCAACATTTTTCTTTGTAGCCATAATTTGTGAATTATCGAATATTATTTTCTTTCAAATGAGCGTGTTGTGTAATGAATGGGGTTGGTGTTGTGACGTGTGTCTACAATGCGCAGCGTCGGGAACTGTTCCTGCAGTATCCGACGGAAAATCTGCAGTGTGTGCACCTCACTTTGGTAATGTCCGGTTACGGCTATCTGAATGTCGTCTTCGTGCCCAAAGTAGTGGTGGTAGTGCATTTCACCAGTGATAAAGGCGTCAGCCTGTGCTTCAATGGCTTCATTGAGCAAAAAATCGCCGGCGCCGCCGCAAAGGGCTACTCGACTGATTGGGCGGTTGATTGGGCGGTTGTGCATGAGACATTCCGCGTGTAATGTAGTAGCCACACGTGCTAAAAAGTCTGCAGCACTGAGTGGCTGTGGCAGACAGCCTATGACACCGCTTCCGGCATCGTCGCCGTGTGGTTGCAGAAACGTGACGTCGTTCAGTCCCAGCATGTCAGCTAAGGCAAAGTTTACGCCTCCTCGTGCATTGTCCAGATTGGTATGGGCTGAGTAAATGGCAATGTCTGATTTTATGGCCATGCGCATGCAGCGTTCAACGTAGCTGCGGTTGGATACGCATTTTACACCGTGAAAGAGCAGCGGATGGTGTGACACAATGAGATTGAGTCTCAACTGCTGCGCTTCGCTTATGACGTCTTCCGTTACGTCCAAACACAATAAGACCCCTGATGCTTCCGTCTCTGTTAATCCAATCTGCAGACCTGCATTATCGTAGCTGTCTTGCAGAGGCAGAGGCGCGAACCGTTCAAGGGTCTGGGCGACTTCCTTTATTTTCATAATGAAAAAAATATCTTTGGCAAAGATACACTTTTCTGGGCATACAGCCAATTTTTTGTAGTGCGTTTTTACGGAAGGCGAAGCGGGAAAACACTGTGGTTCGAAGGCGATTAACATATTTTGTGTGGGGAGGCTTGCAACTTTTTGGCTTGCAGTCGGTCTATAAGATATAACGGCTCGGTAAACAGACCGGATCGTATTTATTCATTTATGAAAAGACTGAAGTATGAAACGAACAATTTTAGTGGCTTTCTTGTGTCTCCTGACAGGAACGATGTGGGCATTGCCTTATGAAGAGGCGCGTGACAGAGCTTGGTTCTTGACCGACAAAATGGCTTATGAATTGAATTTGTCGGATGCCCAATATGAACGGGCTTACCAGATTAATTTGGATTATCTGCTGAGTATTGACAGGGCAGATGATTGCGGTGGCTCCTATTGGCAGTTTCGTAATGCCGACTTGCAGTGCATTCTGACCAATGCACAGTATCAGTTGTATACGACTATTAGCTATTTCTTGCACCCTGTCAGATGGGTCACCGGCAGTTGGTATTTCCCTGTTGTAAAATATTATAAACCTACGGTGTTCTATTATTCACGCCCTGGCGTTTATATTAGTTATACAGGACATCGTTGGCATAACCGGCGGATTGGTGCGCCGAGTCCTTATCGCGGCTTCCGTCCGCATCATTGGGACAGAAAACCGTTGTGGGTGCATCGTCCGGCTCCCGGGTACAACCGACCGCATCACGAGGGGCATCGTCCTGGATACAATCGTCCGGACAGAAGACCCCAGAATGGAAACGTGAGGCCGCCTGCTCCAAATCACGGAAAAAGACCTGACATGCAGCGACCTGGACGTAATCCAAACCGCAAGTACCAACGTCCACAAAACAATCGGCCGTCTCGCGCGGAACGTAGCGAAAGCAAGCGCCAAGGGAATGATGGCAAGCGTACCTACAATAGTCGTGGAGGCAGATAATTCCTCCTTTTTTCATTACGGTTTTATAAAATAGTCCGACAGGCATACTGAAAAAAGAATGTCTGTCGGACTGCTTTGTGGTGAGAAAAAGGGAATATCAGTTAACTATTACATTACTGAAATAAGTGTCGAACAATTGTTTGGCTCTTTCGAGTTGTTGAGGTGTGTTTTCAACTACATCTTTCAAGGCATAGGGCCAGCCCATGGCCTCGTATTTGTGAACACCCAGCCGATGATAAGGAAGAATTTCGACTCTTTCAATGCTTTTATATTTACCTAAAGCTTCACCCAGAGCACGGATATCTTCTTCGAAGTCGCTGTAACCTGGAACCAGCACATAGCGCAACCAGAACGGCCGGCCATTTTCTTCCAGCCAGGCAGCTGTGCGTAGGGTTTGCTCGTTGCTGCGTCCTGTCAGTTTCTGGTGGCGGTTGTTGTTGAATTCCTTGATATCCAGCAATACCAGGTCTGTTTGCAGCAGAAGGGATTCTACGTTTTTATTCCATACGCCGCCATTCGTGTCCAGGCAAATGTGAATTCCCTCCTGTTTGAGCTGACTGAAAAGTGGCAGAAGTTGTGCGGCTTGAAGTGTGGGTTCGCCGCCCGAGAAGGTAATGCCGCCGCGTCGCCCGAAAAAGGCTTTCTGGCTGACGGCCATACGCAGAATTTCGGCCTCGTCGGTTTCTTTTCCTCCGTCAATGCTGATGGTGTCAGGATTAGCGCAATACAGGCATTTGAACGGGCAACCTTGCAGAAAAACGACGAGCCGGAGTCCCGGCCCGTCGTAAGTTCCCATACTTTCAAAAGAATGAACTTTGAGCATGATATATGAGATAAAAAGGGTTAGAATCTGTCGTGGAACGAACGGCTGATAACTTCCAACTGATGTTCGCGACTGAGCTTGATGAAGTTTACGGCATAGCCGCTCACACGGATGGTGAGCTGCGGATATTTCTCCGGATGCTCCATAGCGTCTTCCAGCATTTCGCGGTTCAGTACGTTTACGTTCAAATGGTGGGCACCTTTGG